>Ga0181380_1000799_pt1 | contig 14019 bp, 24 predicted proteins | sample 3SPOviralmetaG_FD_130116 | JGI IMG/M metagenome (GOLD analysis project Ga0181380, IMG submission 130116) | Marine viral communities from the oligotrophic San Pedro Time Series (SPOT) site, San Pedro Channel, CA, USA - 3 SPOT_SRF_2009-08-19 | ecosystem: Environmental > Aquatic > Marine > Strait... | reverse complement strand
GAAAGCACATCCGCTCTTAATTTATCTTCGGAAGATGTTCCGCGAGGTTCATATTTAAAATACGGGAAAAGGTTGGAGAATCTTGATACTTGTGCTGCTACTCTTCTAGTAACATATGAACGAATAATATTAACAGAAACTTCGTATAATCTCAGGAGGTTTATACTCTTGAGTGCCCCCTCTTCATTGTATTCACAAAACTGTTCTGCAGTACCCATACCCTCTAGGCATTCAGCAGTATCCTCGATAGATATCTTACCTTGTGCGTACTGTAATAACGGTATGGTAGATTTGTTAATTGGTAGACTATCCCAAGCCAAGTCTACTGACATAAATAAGTTACTATTCTTGGCAGAGTGAAATATACCCTGACGAACCCTAGATTCTATATAATCTTCGAACTTCGCTCGTATCTTAAAGTTGTCTGAAGATTCGTCTTTTTCAGTAAATATTTCACGAAGTCTGTCATGCGTGCATCCGAATTTTTCAAGTATTTTTAAGTCTACCATTTTTTAATGCTCCTGATAATACATTTGGAATGGTGTCATCGACATAATCTCCAATCACCTGATTTTCCAAAATTGTTAAAAGGATACATGCTGGCATAGATATCCCTCTTCTTGCTAGTTGTCTGAAAAAAGTATCCTCGTTTATTCCAAGAAGTGCCGCTAACTCCTGCTCCGTAATTCGTAGAAAACCACACAGTCTTTTTATTCTTCTCTCGTTCCATTTATCCTGTAGGTCTAATCTTTTGTAATGCACCTCGATTGCAGTCGCAGAAGGTGCTCTTACGGATTCCTTAGCCATTCATCATGCTACGCAGTACGCCACCCGGTATCTCAGACTCAGGCTCAAGATCATCCTCGTCCATATCCATCTCATTGGCGTTGTTTTGATCATCTATATCTGATGACATTCGGCGCACTTCCTCAACAGGCATTCGTACTGTTCCTGCTATTCTGTTTGCTGATTTCTCAGAAATTAAAATTTGAAGAGTTACCTCTACAGTTTGCCCCTCGCTAACATTTGAGAACGCATTCTGAGTGGCATCATCATCGGTAGTATCCAAAAGTAATGTGTTAGCCATATGTAGAATCTAATATTTTAGGTCATAAAATCAAGCATTGATTTCTATAATTTCAGTCTTACTCCCAACACTTGAAAATGCACCTGGTCCTGCATCGTAATAAATAATCGGATATGTCATAGCATCATGGGCGTGAACATAGATGCTTCTTCTTGGTTTAAATCCAATATTTGGGTCATAGGTTTTCTTTGACTGCTCTGAAACCAAATTGAAGAACATTTTTTTAAGATGAGTACATGATCCGGAAAGTATAAACTCTTCGTTCTGTAGTTTTGCTACCAAAAGTCTCACCCTAGCCTCAACTGAACCACTAAACTTAGGTGCTGCTTTCAGCCTTATAGGGTCAAGTCCCTCGAAATGCTCAACCCTACTTTGGGAGATATGCTCAATATCCTTAACATCATAACTACCTGTTTTTGCACGAAATTGATTAAATGCAGAGTTATCTGAAATATGAATAAAGTTAAATTCATGGTCGCACTCCCTGTTCCAGAACATCATTTTTCTCATCACTTCAGGAACAAGCACAGTATAGGGAATGTGTTTGTTTACATGTACGATTTCATCAAAAACCAACCATGTAGTCTTACCCTTCATTATTATATTCTGCATGAAGATTATAGCATTATTGACAGAACCTGGGTCCCATCCGCAAATAATCGGATAATGTATGGATGGTAATAGTCTTTGTTTCTCACTGCCCATAATATGGACACCTTCTATAAAATAGGGCTTATAAATTGCATCACCAGCAGGTCTATCTATCCATTCACCACGAACCATCCGTGCTTCCTCAATCGGATCAGATGATACCGCCTCCATAATTCGGTCATAATAACCTGGAGGTAGATGCTTTAGATTATCCTCTATTTTTAGATGACGCACAAAATAGTCATCATTGTACTTACCCTTACTCAGGGGCTTCTCAAAAAACCTCTTATACACCCAATGAGATGGCCCATCAGGGTTGCAAGCTGCAGTATATTGCATGGGGGAATCAATACCGGGTCTTCTACCTAACTGCTGAACCACTGCATCGAAATAGTCAGGTGTATCCAAGTTGGTCAACTCATCTACGAATACATAGCTTGGCTCAAAACCTTTTATCCTGTCCTTAATAAATGCACCATATGGCACTGAGATAAGTACCACACGACTAGTTCCCCCGAACCTATTAGTGACATCTATATATAAATTCTTTTGGGAGTCCTGCCTTTCTCCCGTTGCCTTCATGCCTATACCATCCTCCCATAAGGGGATAATCTCAGTCTGTAGCTTATGCCAAACTCCACCCATTGTTGCCTGTGAGCGTATACCAACTATTAAAACCGCTAGTGCATTAAAGTTTTCCCACAGGTGGCGAACTAGTTTATGCCCGCCAAGTATGTAAGTTTTTCCCGTACCACGCTCTCCGTAACCAAGAATATACAGAGCCGAACTATCAAACATCTCCTGTTGCGTGGGCGTAAGGTCAGGAGTCCACGGAGGGGTATCATCCGTTTTTTCCTCATTTACTGCCTGACCTAACCTTTCAGCCAGTAAATCCTTATCAAGTTTGCCCATCTACTTCCTCTTTCAGCTTCTGCAAATTCTTTAAAGGTTGGAAACCTGCCTTCTTTTTAGACTTAGATTGCTCCTCGTTATGCATCTTCAGCATTATGTTAATTCCAGAAAGCGAACGATCGTATCCCTTGCCTATCTCTGATGATATCTGAGCAAGGCACTTGATATACTGTATTTTCATCTCAGGATCCATTTCCGCAGTATCCAAGTCCTTCTTTAAGTCCTGAGACACCTCAAATAACTGCATATTCTGCTGAATATTCAAACTAAGGTAACCCTTTAGTGCCTCCACCATCAATAGACCAGTATGCTTCTCGAATTTCTCAAAAGCTTTTATGGAATCTATTGTTTCGTCTGTTAAACCGAGCCTTTTAAGACCCTTCAGGTACTCACCCTGTGGTTTAATAGCTGCTATCACTTCTGACTCAGTTGGCTCATCCTCATGCCTTGTGAGAAGCTCAACAGGCTTAGGGGTAACGCCTCCGACTTTACCAGGTGTATACAACGCACTCAGTTTATCTGATTTTCCGATAATCCGATTTAAGTGGTTAGGGGTCACTCCTAGCATTTCTGCTGCTTCAGGCTTAGACTGATTGGCCTTTTTCATAGCCGCACCAACCTCTTCGTCGCTTATTGCTCTTTCTCTTGGCATTTCTCTTTGTACAGCTTGATTAATGGAAGGAATGTTGTCTCCCAATGAGGATGGTTCTGAAGAAATGTAAACTGAGGGTTTGAGCGCATATACGCCCCTGCCCTGTTCCTATCATCTGCGGATAAAGGATCAAATCTACACCCCTTGCAGAACTTCTGTGCAGTGCCTATAGCAATACTATCCCATGTTAATGAGTTAGATACCGCTCGCACTTCTAGGGTGGTCAGACCTTCGCTCTGTATAGCTACTTCCTGATCCGATAATGCCTTAACTGCCTTCCCTCTTGCCTTTTGTCTCGCCAAACACCGCACCAATGGTGGTGGAAATTGATCAAGTTTTTCCCATATTTTCATCTTTGTTATACGCCCAATCTATTATCCTTTTGTATATCCCCTTCATTTCCTTGTTTCCTGGCGTTACAGATGCTACAACCATCCTTTGTTTACGACCCGCTTTTCTACCTAATATTATGTACTCATCGAAGAATTCACTCAATGTTCCATCTACTGCTTCCTGCAGGACTTCGCTGTCGTTCTTTTCCATATTAAAAGCTAAAACAATTTTTCCTGAGAAATCAAGTCTATGTCACCAATTGTCACCAATAACTCGGAATCCCTGTGTTTATAAGGGGTAAGTATATGCCTGAAAATCCTTGTGTCCCCAGTTCGATTCTGGGTTTCGCCACCACCAAAGAAAACACTCTTGACCACTTTATAACAGGGAGGCAGAGTGTTTTTTTATGTTCGGAAGTGGTCATCGGTTATACGGAAAATTTGTCACCCAATTGTCACCCAGAGGGGTTTTTGGAAAATTTTGTCACCCATTTGTCACCCAAAATTCATGAATATTCGCGTATATATAGATCAAAAAAAGCGAAAACTTGGAAAAAGTGCATGGTGTGTGGAATTATATCTAGGTGGAAAACGGAAAAGAAAATACCTGTCTACGCGCGAGAAAGCGTACGCATATAAGAAAGAAATAGAAAAACCTTTCCTGCAGGGAACAGATGAAAAGTCTGCTCCTGAACAAATTCGGGTATCTACTGTGTTTAATTTACATATTGATAAACTCAGGAGGCGTGGTGCTAGACCCATTACGATTGAGAGCCGTGAAAGAAAGTGTCTGACTTTTATTAAACGCATGGAAGATCCTCGTTTATCGGAAGTGTCACGTCAGGATTTCAAGGATTATATATTGGAAAATGGACAGACCGAAAAGACCAGGTTGTCTATCAGATCGGAAGTGGGTGCATTTTTGAATTGGGCATTTGAGCATGATTATACCACCACGAATTATTATAAGGTGACATGGGAGTCTAATTTAGAAGATGAAAAACTCGTGGGCATCCTGACTCCGCAGGAAGCGAAAGACTTAATGGATGCAATCCCTGATGGATATAAGGTTGCTATGGCTTTGTGTTTATTTGCCGGAATCCGTCCATATGAAGTGCCACGAATCAGATGGGATAATATTTATACCGATAAGAAACTAATCATTATCGAGGGTAAACAGGCTAAGACTCGTAGAAATCGTAAGCTTGCTGAATTGCCTGACAATTTAATGAAATGGATTGAGGTGTGGAAACCCAAGGCAATGGGCAAAGTGGGGCCAATCAATACTTATCGTGTATTTGCTAAGAAAAGAAAACAGGCATGTCGAGAAGCAGGAATATTATATCCGCATGATGGTGCCAGACATTCCTTTGGCACTTATGGATATTTTGTAGGTGGAAAAGCATGGGCGATGAGATGCATGGGTCATAATGATCAGTCCACTTACGACCAGTATTATTTGAACACTGGCGTGGGCAAAGAAGAGGCCGAAGAGTATTTTAGTATCTAAAACCTGAGCTAGACCCCCTGCTTTGCTAAGGAATCATAAGTCGTTGTAAATCAAGAGGCTCTGTTAATCCGTACGGATTAACTCTGTCTCATATACAAGAAATGTGACCCTTATAAATTTAGGTGTTGCAAATGTGTCGGTCATGTATTTCTCTGTCAGGCATGGAACGAAAAAAGTACACTAAGGACGACCTTATTACCCTGAGTGAAGCCGCTAAATTACTAGGTTTAAACTGCTTTCGCAGAGTTAATGCACTAGTAAAAAATGGTAAACTCAAGGCATATAAGATACCCCTCTACGAGAAGAAATTCGTAGCGAGGGACGAAGTTAACGCACTACTAGAACCAGAGGAGGTGAATTATGGATCTTAGTAAATTATCAGACAAAGTACCTGCTAGTAGAGTTGAGAAACGAGCAGGAAAGGGTGGTACTAAATTAGATTATGTAACCGCTCGATTCTGCATGGATAGGCTTGATCAAGCAGTAGGACCCGAAAACTGGCGTAATGAGTACAAGGAAATTAAAGGACACCTTATTTGCGGAGTCTCCGTAAAGTGTGATGGTGAATGGGTCACTAAATGGGATGTTGGCACAGAGTCTACTTTTGAGGCAGAAAAGGGAAACTTTTCTGATGCATTCAAAAGGGCATGTGTACATTGGGGTATAGCTCGTGAACTTTATCACGAATCATCTGAGGCTTTTGAGGGAACGGGTGGGGAAAGTTCAGTTGGGGTTACTGAGTCAGTACCGCCCGCTCCCTCTATTGAAGTGGATGATTGGGAGTCAGTGCAAATCCATTTCGGGAAAAATTCAGGTGTCCCACTAGGTCAATTGAAGTCTAATCAATTGGAGTGGTATCAAACTAAGTGGTCGCTAGGAGATAGACCATCGAACGATGATTTATTACTTAGAACTGCACTTGATAAATCCATGAAAAAAGGAGGTACCAAAGATGGATTCGGAGGGTGACGAAAGAGAAGGATTACCATCTGCTTCCGGTATTGAGCAGATGAAGCTATGTCCTGGATCATGGAGCTACCAAAAGCTTTTCCCTAATAAGGGAGGTACGGATGCAAGTGAAGGAACTACCCGACATGACCTAATAGAACAGGTCATTAGAGGTGATGTTGCATTAGATTCGATTACGGATGAACAGCAACACGAATGCGTTAAGAGAGCGTTATTCCTTCTGCAAAATGTAGAGAAAGAAATTGGTGTAGGTGATTTCACCAACCAATGGTTGGAAAAGAGGTTATGGTTAAATCAGAATGAGGATAAAGTTTATTCCGCTAAGTATGACCTTTTGAGGGAGTACACGGATGGGATTTATCTTCTAGTTGATTGGAAGACCCTCTATGGTGACCACACGCCCGCTCCTGATAATATTCAGTTGTTGGCACAGGCACTTGCTGTTTATCGCAATTCGGAAGGAATGACTAAAATGTACTGCTCTTTAGTAGAGCCGTTCCCTACCCCCACTTATAGTCTTGTGGAATATTCGCCTCAGCGACTTGAAGAACTGACGTCACTTGTGACAACAATTATTTCTGAGGCGAATAAAGATACCGCAGAAAAGGTAGTTGGACTGAAGCAATGTAAATATTGCGATGGTCTACCCTACTGCCCTGATGTGCCGGAAGCGATTGAGAGTGCCAGGCAGAGTACAATCACTGATCTAGGGTGGGCTTTGGAGATAGCAATGCTCGCCGAGAAGTGGGCAAGTGCAGTTAAGTCTCGTGCGAAAGAAGAGCTTTCTGATGGCAAAGAAGTAGAGGGATGGAAACTTCGTTCTAGTGGCAGAACTAAGTCTATAAGTGACGCCAACCTGTGTGCTGAAAGGATTACTGATACCAATCAACTTGGTTGGAAGGAAATCCTGTCTACATCATCCATTTCTTGGTCAAAATTACTCAAAGTTTGGACAGAAAAGAGAAATGCAAATGGAGCTAGTCTAAAGCGTAAGGATGCCGTTGAAGAGCTTGAGAAGATACTCGATGGAGTCTTGATCGAAAAGCCTAAGGCAGAGGCTCTCGTTAAGTCTAAATGAAAGCAGGAGAATGTCTCAGAATAACAATAAGCAAGAGAGTCCCGAGTTTGAACCAAATGCTCAGATGGGGACCATGGGAAAGACTCAAGGAGAAGAGGGAGATACAAGCGGAAATAGCCCTCGCTATCGAGTCAGAATTAGAAGCTATCGTGTCCGGCAACTCGACCTCGATAATTTGTACGGAGGGGTCAAGTATTTCGTCGATACGCTCAGGTATGCAGAAATTATACCTGACGATGACCCAGAAAGCATCTCCCTCGAAGTCTCGCAAGAGAAAGTCAAAAGCTACAAGAACGAGAAAACGGAAGTGGAGGTAAAATGTGTGTAAAACAAGATTTCAACTCCGCACATCCGATGAAATCCTTAATAGGCTTGAGGCGCTGTCGGCTATTTCGGGTGAGTCGAAAAATTCTGTGGCAAATGTTCTTTTGGCCCTGCAGTTGGGTGGTGTCCAATCTGACGTCACTTCGAAAAGAGGTAAAAGTGGGTCGGATAGCGAGGAATCTCAGGAATCTAGCGTGGTTCACGATAATGGGGATGAAAAATCTTCTGACAAATGTGACGTCACAAACAAGAAAAAGGTTTCTCCCCCTACAACCCCCTCTTCCAAAAAGAAAAAAGATATACCTAAAGGTATATCCAAAAAAGAAAAAGTTGGAAGACAACCAAGGGACATTGAGGAGGTCGTTGAATATTTCGTCGAGCGAGGCATTCCCGACCCTGTCAGACCCAAGGCAGAGAGGTTCCATGCCTTCTACGAAACCAACGGATGGGTTCAAGGAAAGAACAAACCGATCAGAAACTGGCACTCATGCCTGACATATTGGCTATGCAGTGAGAAATGCCCTGATGATTGGAAACCACAAAAAAATCAAGCAACAACCAATGTTTCACTCAAGGATGTGTTGCAGTGGATGCAAAAGGATCATCCCGAATACTACGAAAAATTCAAAGACGCAAAAAATATAAATGAGATTGACGGATATTACATCGACGAGTTCCGTGGGGCATAAGCCTTACGATAGGGATGCGGAGCAAGGAATGCTCGCATGCATTGGCAAAAATACTGAACTCATGGCAGATGCCATCGAGCGAGGAATGGTAATGGATTGGTTCATGGATGTGACGTCACAATTTGTCGCACAGCAAATGATCAACAACGAAAAGGAGGGGAAGGCAGTTGACGATATCACAATCGCACTCTCTGTCCCCGAGGGTGCACGAGAAGATGCATTCCTGTTGTTTGATCGAGTCGAGACAACTGCACAGTTTTTCTTCTTCTTGGACAAGGTCGAGGATTTGTACGTGAAACGCAAAACAATCGACACATGCCATATGTTGCTCGATGAAGCGTACTCAATTGGGAGCCATGCAAGAGAAACTGTCGACAAGGGTGGAATTGAATTTTCCAAGTTGGCACTCAAGGAAGGATCAAAGCTAAAAACCGGAAGAGAGGTGCTTGAGGCAACATGGCAATCCATCCTCGAAAGGCAGAAAAAGGGTGCTGTAAACGGGGTGCCTAGTGGGATTCGTAGCTTGGATAATATGACATCAGGTTGGCAACCAAATGACTTGATTGTTCTAGCAGCCCGAACATCGGTTGGTAAGACCGCATTTAGCATCGAGCTTGCCCTCGAAGCATTGAGAAAAAAGAAAACCGTTCAGTTCTTTTCGCTCGAAATGGTGAATGAGTCAGTGATGGAAAGAATGCTCGCAAATGTATCAGGAGTACCTGCCCGAGTCATTATCGACAAGGTAATGAAGAGGAAGCAGGAGGAGGATGTAGAACGAGCAAAAGACTTCTTATCAAACTGCCCGTTATTCATGGAGGATGCAGGAGATATGTCGGTAGCCACAATCAGGGCAAAAGCAAGAAGGTTGGCTAAGCAAGGATTGGATATGATTATTGTCGACTACTGCCAAATCGTTCGACCTGAGGATCCGAAAATTCCAAGAGAGCAACAGGTGGCAAGCATAACTTGGGGACTAAAAGCATTAGCCAAGGAATTAAGGATTCCAGTAATAATGCTCAGTCAGGTCAATCGGAATGCCGATCAGACTAATCAATGCCCAAAGATATCAGACCTAGCAGATTCTGACCGAGTTGGTCGGGATGCAGATGTCGTACTGATGCTGTGGAAGAAAATAAACGACAAAGGTGATGACCAAACATTCATCGAGGTAGCCAAGCAACGCAACGGCAGGCTTGGACCCGTAGAATTAAACTTTTTGGCATCCAAGCAACAATTTGAGGAGAGAACTGATTCTCGACTTAACTAACACAAATAAGCATATGAACTATACAAAATTCATGTTATCAGGGAGACTCGTCAGGGAACCTGAATCAGGAGAAAACAAAGCTGGAAAGCTTACCAAAATCTGCATCGCAGTTAATCGAAAGGTTGGCGGTGAGGATCATGCTTCATTCTTCGATATCGAGGGATGGGATAAGATGGCAGAGAGGTTAGCCACTTTCGAGAAGGGACAAGAAGGATTCTTCGAAGGAGATATGTACCAAAATACATATGAGGTTAAAAGCAAGGATGGTAAACCTCTAAAGAACGACGAAGGCAAGCCCATGACCAGGCGTTATACTGCATTCAAGGCATTCAATTGTCGTTACTTATCTAAGTCAGCTAAGGCAGAGCAATCTAAGAAGCCTGATTCTGAAGACGATATTCCTTGGGAGTAAATGTCTGTTTGGGTTCAGTCTAAGCATGGGGATTGGGATATCTCTTTGGAGTTTGGTGAATTTCACGAAAAGCGAGTTCGCCAACTCTTCGAGGCTGAAGGCAAGACGATAGAAGTAAAGGCAGACAAGGCGTGGCACACCACTGGAAATGTTGCAATTGAGTATCGTTTCCGTGGTCGCCCGTCGGGTCTGTCAACAACGGAGGCAAAGTGGTGGTTAACAGTTCTAACAAACAAAGAAAACCCGAAGGAAAGCGACATGATAATCCTTTGGAATGTGAGCAAGCTGAAGGCTCACCTAAAACAAATTCAACACAAACTCAGAAAGGTGGATGCGGGGTATCTCAGGGCAAGCAAAGTCCTGTTGGTTCCATTGAAGTATTTCCTACCTGTACTGAATACGAACAAACATTAGCGTGGATGTGGGATACTCAAGATGTCAAATGTCCACCGCACAACAGATAATAATATGAGAGATGCATATGAAGATTCCGGATTTATTCTGATCTGCGTAATTATAGTAATGATTATATCATGGGTGTTCTCGGGATGTAGTTCCCACAAGTGTGGGAGTTGCCCTGAATGGCCAGACCACGGTCCTTGCCCTGTAGACCCCGAAAACTGCTGTCACAAATGAGAAAGTATCACAAATTATCACGAAAACTTGCCAAAGCAGTAATGCCTTTTGCTTTGCGTAAATATGAAAGGGAGCAGGGGAAAATTAATAAAACACCAGGTGGGATATTATTCTTCCTGCGAGACTTAGACCCTGCCCGAATGTTGGCAAAATTTAGAGACAATGACAGCTAGAGAAGAATTAGAAAAAGAAATAGTTTTACGAAAGAACGCACTTACATTCTGCAAGCAGGATGAGTTAAAACATATACTCAAGGATAACTTAATTAAGGTTCAGCAGGAACTAATTGAATTAATTAAGAAAGAACAAAAGCCTGATGGCGTTCAATAATGTAGAGCCGTTTGATGAAGGAACTTATCTAGTACGCTCACTCAAGGAACCTAGTCTATGCCATCTTGTAGATATGAATGCAAACGATGGATTTGGCGAGTGTTCATGCAAATGGCATATATGCAATGTGCAACCAAAACTAAACAAGGGTATTAAGCCCTTTAAAACATGCCGACACCTGAAAGCGGTTAAAGGATATCGTCTAAAGCTTCAAAATCATCCGGATCAATTTCAATAGCACCCTGTACTGCATTTGTCATGGTAAGCTCATGTGCCTCGCATTGCAGACATCCAATAATGGTTTGAAAATTTAACCTTGGTTCAAGTGGCGAATTTAAAACCTTAGCATCAGGACTATCGGCATCGCCTGTAGTATACTTATCTATCAGGTTGGCTAGTTCCATCTGGAATTGATCCGTTTGCTCATGGTAATCCTTACTCATATGAGCCAACCTTTCTCCCTACTCTCCTTGGGCCATTTATGTATGTAATCGTGGCACTCTCGGCAAACTGCCATCCAGGTATCCACATCTAAATAAAACCTTCCCCTACCTGCTTTGTGATGGATATCTAGCTTACGCTTTTTTCCGCACTTCTCGCAGACCTTGTCCTTTAAGAAACTCTCGCCTAGCTCTTTGTACTCCCTGTACTCTCTCTGCCTCTTTTTGCTTACTCTCCTCAGCGGACTTCTTTTCACTGTTTACTCCTTCCTTCCCAAACCAAAAGTTAGAGTCATTACCCCAATGATCAGGTGGTGGATCATATCCACGCTTCTTCCAAAAATACCGCCATCCCTCATCAATATCTTTTATTAATTGAGCACAAGTGCCTGAAAAATATCCACTACCTGCCGTAGCATATTGAAAGGATGCTGGTCTAGTAACAGACTCAGAAACTGAATTCCCGTACTTTTCGTTTTCCATCGTCGCCCGTGGTTGATGTGATGATTTTTGCGATATTGCAGTCGGGGATAATATTATTAAAAAACTCTTCCCAGTCCCAATGTTCATTATCTGTAATGACTATATAGTCTGATTTATGGGTGGATAGTATGTGCGTATGCATCACCTCGACCCTTTTTCATAAAAAAGTATAGCGAACCCGAATAGGGTACACACAGACAGCGAAAACACCTCTATCATGCTAAGGTCCATTACCGTGCCTAAGTTTATCAACATGCTCATCTAGTTTATCGACCCTGCCCTTTAGGTGCTCAATATTCATGTCCTGAGTGGCGTCTGCAGGTAATGCTCCGATTTCCCCGCGAGGCCATTTTATCCTGAATTCCGAGTTAAGTTCCAACTCATGATGTATGCGCACAATATCATTCTCCAGCGTATTTAATCGGTTGACGATTGCACTATAGCCCCAAACTGCCGTACCAACCAGACCTATGGTTTTAGCCATAAATGCAAGGTTGGCTTTAACCTGAGTATTCTCGCCTATCTCAGTCATCGCATTGACTTCTTACCACGGCACTTCCACTTCTTACGGGATAGTGCATTAGCACAGGGTGGTTTCTTACACTTCTTAATACCCGCAGACCTAGCACAGTAGGCATCGCCCTTTTTAGTGCCAGGACGAATCCTGTCTCCTCCCCCTTTAGCTTTACCCTTCTGCCCGAAGCTCCGGCACTTGCCATTTACCCGTTTAGCAAATCGCTTACCCTTGGTGGGCTTACATGCTTTCTTTCTAGCTGGCATCAGTATTTCCTTTTAGTGGATTTCTTAGCTGGCTTTCTTTTAACTGCTTTCTTCTTAGCAGAACTCTTCTTTTTACCCGCACAATGCATACAACAAGCTCCTCCTTTCTTCACTTCTTCTTACCTTTACACTTCTTAGCTCTCTTACAAGCTGCGGGAGTGGGACACCCCCTGCATGCTTTAAATGCCCTAGTGGATTTCTTTTTTCCGTATGCCATTATTTTTTTCCTTTTTTAGATGTTTTCTTTTTCCACGAAATTCTTGCAGGTCCTGTTTTCTTCTTCTTGGCTGAGGTACATTGTGCTTTAGTTGGTCTACAGGCAGGATATGGTCGCTTACTCTTTCCTTTGGCTGACTTCCTGCCACATGGTTTACCCGTCTTACAGTCGATCCATCCCTTACCGCCATTACGACCAAACCATTTTCTCAACCCTTCCTTAGCCATGTTACTTCTTCTTCTTGGACTTATTCCCCCAATTCTTAGCGCCTACCTTCCGGCATTTTACCAACGCACCCGATGCGTATGCACTGGGCCATTTACTATACCTGCTCTTTACTTTGCTGTAACAAGCATCCTTCTTACCGCCTGATTTCTTTTTCTTAGCCATACTATTGGTTGTATAAGGTTGTTACCTCGGATGCGGTTAATTCCTTGTTGTATATTCTGATGTTATCTAGCCACCCTCCAAAGAAGTTGGAGGCGGATAGGTTTGCTGAAGTCCAGAAACCAAGCGCAAGAGCATTTTGGGCACTAGCTGAAGTCCCTGAGTGTACCTCAGTTCCGTCCAAATAAAACTTCCATGCACTACCACTCCGAGCAATAACTGCGTGATGCCACTCACTATGAGCTGAGGCGCTATCAAATTGGTCGCCGGCGCTAGTAATAACAGAAATTGTGTTTGTGAGTTTTTTAATCCTTAGAGATACTGAGCTAGTAGCGTTTCCTCCGCCACCAGAGAAGTCTCCAAATAAATATGAATTATTACTATTACTTCCTTCATCGTTATGTTTATACCATAATGATATTGAAGAGGTTGCTGGCATTACGAGTCCAGTTGTGAGCTTATTATTTGTACCATTCAGCTTGACCGCTTGATTATACTTGCCGGATTCGTAGCTGAGTGCACCTCCTGTGGATGTTAAGTGAGCCGTGTTTGTTACATCATCAAGATTTCCATCTAGGTTGTAATGCCTGATTAAACCGGAGATATCACTAACACTTCCACCACTATTGTTTCCACTAAAGTTAGCATTGTAATATATTGCCCTGCCATTCTCGATAAACCAACGGAGGTTTTCGGATTTGGATATACCTTCCGCTAACGAACTTGAACCGGTGACATTTGTGCCATTTTGGTCTAGTCTAAAGCCCATATAATAATCTGACGAAGTTGTTATAAATTCTACCCGATATATGACCTCCCATGTAGTGCCATCTTCGTTTGATTCATCTGGGAATACCCAATGG
>Ga0181380_1000797_pt1 | contig 14030 bp, 31 predicted proteins | sample 3SPOviralmetaG_FD_130116 | JGI IMG/M metagenome (GOLD analysis project Ga0181380, IMG submission 130116) | Marine viral communities from the oligotrophic San Pedro Time Series (SPOT) site, San Pedro Channel, CA, USA - 3 SPOT_SRF_2009-08-19 | ecosystem: Environmental > Aquatic > Marine > Strait... | reverse complement strand
TCTTGGGATTGGCTTATGCCTGTAATTAGTAAATGTTTGGAGATAGGTGCAAATGTACCTGTTGAAAGAATTTATCATAGTTTACATACACAAGATATATCATTTGCGTACAAATCAGTAGTAGAGTTTATTAAAAACCAAAACAACTAAAACTATGAAAATAAATACAGAAAAACTATTCGATGTAATGGGAGATATTACAAGAGAGCATTACGACAACTTATTAGAGGGAGAAACTTTAACACTACACACAACTGAAGGTGTAGAAATTTCAATGTACAAGTACGAACATAACTATCAAACTATGGGTGTGTATGAAGATGATGAAGAAGAACAAGATACTCCAATACATTGTGTAATACAATACAATGGAGATGATATATTCGTTGTACAGACTAACGAAGATTACCTTGGGTTTACAGATATATACGGACTATAAAAAACCAAAACAACTAAAACTATGAAGAAAACAGTAAAGAATTTATTTAGCAGTCAAGCAAAAGACGTAAAACAACTACGTGATTTTATGTTTGCCAAAGACTACTGGAAGAGTGTGGACAAACATTCAAACTCTGTGGAAAACGCTATTAACAATAGCTTGGATATTGGCAGAAAATCTGTCAAGACTGTAGCAGTATTAGCAACATCTGTTGGTATACTAGTTGGAGGACTAATAGGAACTATATTCGAATAACTATGACAGTAGACATGGGAATTGCACTAGCATCTTTAGTGTGTGTATTAGTATGGTATTACGCAAACAAGGAAAGCATAGAAGATTATTATGATTAGACAAGTAAAAAGAAAATCCATGATAATAAGACCAAGTGGTAGGTCTACAGACTTTATATCACCGTCGTTTGGACATGGATGCTTATATAACTGTTCGTACTGTTATATGAAGCGTAATAAAGTAAAAGGCTTAGACATTGCAAACAATCATCGTGAAATACTTGAACAGGTATTAACGCATAGTAGGTTTGCAAATCCTAACAAGCCTAATCAAACACATCCTGTATACACCACTTACGATATATCATGCAACGAAGACTTTGCTCTTCATGCTAAATATCACAAATGGAAAGAAATCTTTCAGTTCTTTATAGATCAACCTAACCTTATGGGTTCGTTTGCTACAAAGTATGTGAATCCAGATTTACTAATGTTTGATCCTAAAGGTAAAATCAGAATACGATTTAGCTTAATGCCTCAGAATCAAGCAGATATACACGAGCCAAACACGTCAAAAATAATTGATAGAATAAAAGCTATCAACGCATTTATAGACGGAGGCTATGATGTGCACGTAAACTTTAGCCCTGTTATATTATATAAGAACTGGGAAGAAGATTACAAACTACTCTTCGAGATGCTTAACGATTACGTAGATTACAAAAACCAAGTGTATGCCGAGGTTATATTCCTAACTCACAACGAGGGTAGACACAAACACAATCTAAACGATAATCCTGAAGCAGAACGACAACTGTGGGTTCCACATTTACAGGAAGATAAAACGTCACAGTATGGCGGTGCTAATGTAAGGTATGAGAGACATCTTAAATCTAAATACATTAAGAAGTTTAAAGAGTTACATAACTCTATTATACCATGGAATAAAATTAGATATATATTTTAACTAAAGAAAAATAGAAGCAATAGTGTACCCGAACAGGTATAAAATAGTACATATTAAAGGTATATGTACCCTAACGGGTATAATATTGCATAGTCACACTTAAAAAGTGTAAGCCGAATAGAAAAACTAATTGGCTCAGAACTAAAACAAAAATAATGAAAACAATCATTCACGTTAATCAACACGTAATTAAGTCTAACGCAAAGAAAGGAGAGGTAAATCCTGTCCTTACTTGCAAGACTTACAAAACAAACGAATACGCACACCAAGCTATTGTCTATGGACAAGACGGTTTAGAAGCTGCTAGAATTATCTACAGCCCAGACAAACCATTATCTTGTGGTGCTAAAGTTTGGATTGAAACACAAAACAAAGTAGAAACTATTAAAACTGTCACAAATGAAACAAATTAGTATAACTGTTTGGTTAAAACGAGAAATAGTGTTAGATTGGCCACACTATTGCCAAAATCCAGGTAAAATATTTGGAATTTGCACTAGAGAACCAGGAGATATAGATTATATGCAAGTAAACATTTCCTATGAAATGTACAAAGCTATAACAGTAGGATCTCCATTAACAAATGAATATGGCAAAAAAGAGTGAAAGTTCAAGAATAACACTAAAACGATCTGATAAAAGACCAAACAAACCTGTTGGATCTTTTTACGATAGTGTACATAATAATTATATACACACTACAGATGAGAAAGGATTTGTAAATATAGACGCACATGTCTTAATGTTTGGTAGGCCAGCTAATAAAATAGCTTCCTATTCTATATATACAGATCCTGTAACTCAAGCCTTAAAAGAAATTGGTTTATGAAAGAAAAAAAGACTATTTGGCTTTGCAAATACAAAATTAAAGTTTGGAAAGAAGTTTTTTCTAATAAAACTAAATCTGTTAAATTGTCTCACTTATCAAAAGAGTACAATGAAGAAGGATTACTAAAAGGCAACTGCCTTAATGATTTAAAAAGCTCCGCTATAAATGAATATGCATACAATAAACTAAGAACTAAGTATGCTGGTAAATATTCTTCTAAAGTAGAGATTACAGAAATAACCAAAAGGCTTTCGTCTCATGGCCTAACTCAATATGAGATATAACCAAAAATCAACAAACAACACGCTTATGAAAAATGAAAAATTATTCGGAATCGGTTTAGACTTTGAAGTATCTAAAAGACCTTTATTTAGACTAGACGAAACAACCTATCTAAACGATGACAACAGCTTTACTCAAGCTAAAGAACACGTAGAAACTCCGTGGTTTGCAACAGTTAATGATGCAACAGACGAGAGTCTAGGAGTAGTAGGTAATCAGTATCACGTTACTCAAAACGTTGATATTATGAATGTCTTGCACGAAGTAGCTAAAGACAATAATTACACTATATCACATAGTGGTCCTATTAACGGTGGTCGTCAATGCTTTGCACAGCTTAAACTAGAAGATACAATGCAAGTAGCTAATGACGAAATAATTAAGTATGTCTTTGCTACGTGGGGGCACGATGGTAAGCATGGTGTTCGCATAGGATATGGTAATCAAGTAGTTAGCTGTGCTAATCAGTTTTACCAATTCCACAATAGTGCACAGCACAAGCTAAGACACAATAGCACAATTGAAGAGCAATTACGTGCAATACCTCAAATCATGAACAGCTACAAAGCTGAAGAAGAAGAGATGTATCACAAATTCGAAGAATGGTCTAAAGTAGAAATCTGGACTGACAAAAAGTTAATGGATTTCAGAACTAACCTATGGAAAGACCTTTCAGGTATTGACAGAGCAATGTCACACCAAGAAATGTTAAAAGAATACTCTACTAGAAAAGTAAATGCAGCTATGGATTTACAGCAATCCATTAATACTGAGATGGGCGTTCACGGTCAAACTTTATGGGGTTTATTCAATGGTGTAACACACTTTGTAAACCACAAGAAATCAGTACCTAACAGAGCATTTGGTAGAGACGAATCGCTTATGGTAGGCGGTGGTGCTAGAATGTCTAACAAGGCGTTCAAAATGATAGATGCTTTTGCAACTACAATATAATTACTAACAACTTTATTAACAATAAGGGGAGCTTCGGCTCCCTTTTTTAACCTTTAAACAAATCAATATGAGTAACGTAATAACAACTAGAATAGCAGAGTACGATGTTCAAGAATTTATAGAATTTGAAATCAAAAACTATTTAAATAATATACCTGAATTTCTAGAAAGATATGAGCATTATATTCTTGAAGATCTAAGGCAGGTAGGAAGCTTAAAGCCAAGCGAAGTTACAGAATCTATTATAGAAGATGCAGTTTGGCAAGATGAGAATCTTGGTGGAGACGCTTATGAGCAGTTTGAATATGATATGTCGTATTTTGATAAATACGCTGGGCAAACTATGTACATTAAAGGCGAAAACATGGGCTGGCAAAACAGAACAGCTTACAAAGAAGGAGTAATAGAAGATGGTATGGACATATTTGAAGCTATACAAGTTAACTCTGACCTTACTTTTAGAATCTGGAAAGAATCTGATATAGAAGGAGTATACTTTGCTTCAATGAGTCATCACGACTCACCTACAGGAGAATCTTACGAAATACAAATCAAACAATAATTAACATGATAGGAAAAATGCTTAAACCAAAAAACACAGTAGACGATGCTATAAGCTATCTTTCATTTAGAATGGAAGAACTAAAGCAAGACGATCAATTTTATCTTGATATAGTTTTACAATACATAGATAAGATTGAGCATACAAATAAAGAGTTAGAAGATCAAGTTTATTATTTAAAAACCAAACATTAATATGATAGGAAAAATGTTTAAATCAAAAGATAAGATTGTAATACTTGACAATGAAACATCAAGTGTTGTAATATTAGAAAACATTCCTGAACAGGAAGCTATAAATAATCATTACGATGGCGATTGGGAACTTTGGCTTTATGATCTATCTAAAGATAGAGATGATATGCCAAACATACTAAATTGTAATTGGCAATGGATTTCAGGTAATCAATCAATAGAAACAATTAAACTTTAAGTTATGGGAGCATGCGATTTTTCAACAATGCAATTAGGTAAATTTAAAACAGCAAGAATAGCTTACAGTAATGCTGTAAAAGAAGCTGAGTACGATGAAGGACACGATCCTTATAATGGTACAATAAGTACTTGCGATGGATTTTACATTAGAACAGACAACCCAAGATACGGAACAGCAGCTTTTGACAAGTGGGAAAGCAAGATGCTTGATCGAATAGATAAGCGAGATTGTTATTGCATAGAAATAACTGGTGCAGTTCTAAAAAGAATGAAAGAAAGAAGAGGGCTTAAAGGCAAAAAAGGAATAAGAGCTTATTATTTCTTTGGCATGGCTGCCTGTTAATATTACGAGAGCACCAAGCGTGAGTTGGGCATAAATTACCAAGTCCTGCGGAGGGGTCTGCAGGCGAAGTCAGCGTCAGGGGTAGAGCTTAAGTCACTCTATCCTTGACTATGGACTACTAATTAAAAATTATAATCATGATAGAAAAACAAAGAGAAATCTACGAGCTTCATTTAGACAAGCTGTACAGAGCTATGGATGATGAAGAGAAAAGTAAGTTTGGATACATATTCGATGAATTAGAAAATCAATTAAATCAATTACAAAATGAAAACACAGGAAAAGTGCTTAGCGAAATCTTCAACCAATGGGGAAAAGATAACTCAACCTCGGTGGAGTAATATTGGTAAATGTTTTAAAAATAGATCAGACGAGTTAGTCTTTAAAGATTCTGTAAAGTTTATATCTAACTTAATGCAGATAGACACTAGGTTTGTTCTTGACAAAAGTAGAGTCAGAGATAAAGTTATAGCAAGGCACGCTCTTGCTTACTACTTAAGAACTCACACTCAATTTACCCTAGAGTATATAGGCGAAATGATGAATAAAGATCATTCTAGCATTATACACAGCATAAGAATGATAGAGGACACAGCTCCTTTTGATATTTATCTTGGAACTATAAAAGACAGTATAGACAACAAAGCTATACCTAATCATTTTTCTTTACGAGAGTTAATATTAAATGCTCTTAAAACTTATAGCACTCCAAACACAAGAACAGAGGCTATATTAAATATAATTGCTAACTACGAAAAACAATCAACATGAAAACACAAATGAACACAACAAGCCTTAGAGCTTATCAAGAATTATTAAGCACTGGTGCTATAAGCAAAATGGAACACATTGTCCTAAACGGCTTAAAAAAGTTAGGAGGTAAAGCAACTAACATGCAAGTATCAGAATATCTTAACATTCCTATAAACGGAGTTACAGGTAGAATGAACGGTTTAAACAAGAAAGGATACGTACAAGCAAATAAGCAAGTACGAAATCCTGTTACTGGTAAATTAAACTGGGAATGGAAAATAACAATTAACTAAAACCAAAACTATGATTAAAGTAAGAATTAGTACTAAGCAAGTGTATTTTAAATACGCTCAAGCAATTGTGTATGTACCAAACACAGTTGAAAAAGAAGACCTAGATAATTATCTTAATGAAAACGAAGATATATATACAGAAAAAATAGACAAAGATTTATCTGAATCTTGTTTTGAGCACGGTCATGGACTTGATGAGTACGGTATGAATGATATTTATAACGACTCAGAATGGAGATTTGATGTGCTAGATGAAGATGAAAACTCAGTTTTTGGAGGACATTTATAATTTTAACAATTAACTAAAACCAAACAATTATGCCAAATCATTGCAGTAATTACCTGACAGTATCAGGTACAAAAGAAGAAATGAAAAAGTTTTACGACAACCTATCAGTCATGCCTTTGCAAAACGATGCTGATGCTTGGGATAACGAAGAGCGTATAGTCTTTGACTTTAACGACTTTATTTTTAGACCTAAGAGTTTAGATATAACATCTGGCTCTGGCGTAAAAAGAGGCTTAGAAGTCTTAGAGGGTAAAGCCAATATGGGTCCTGGAGGAGACTATCCTAACCTTACAGATAAAGACCTTGAAGAAGCTAAAATCTACAAAAGCAATATTGAGAAATATGGCTATGGAGATTGGTATGAATGGTCTTACGATAACTGGGGAACTAAGTGGAATGCTTATGACGGTTATGTAAACGATGTAAGCGATGAATGCTTTATGGTTAGCTTTTCTACAGCTTGGTCACCACCAACACCTGTTATACAAAAAATGGGTGAAATGTTTCCAAATCTAATTATAGAAATGGAATATCAAGAAGAAGGCATGGGCTTCGCAGGAACTATGGGTTACAAACCAGATCTTGGTTTTTACGACAACGAAGGTGAATTAATTTACCTAAGTGATTGTTGTAAAAAAGACGTAAACGATGACGACTGGGTAGAGTATTGTGAAGACAATGACATAGAAAGTTGGGAGACTTGCCCTAAATGCAAAGAACAATGTGAATCAATCAGTGAAATTAAATACAACTAATTATGAAACAGTTTAATTTAGACAGACTTATGATGTCTTGTTGTGTAGACATAGACAATGAGTATTACGAAGAACTCATGGATTATCTACTTGACATGGATGTAGACTTAAACACACTAAACATTGACGATCTTGTCGTTAATGGTATTCAGTATCTTAGTAAAGAAGAAGCTGAAGAGCATGAGTTATACATATTAAAAGAAACCGAAGACGGATGCTGGTGCATCTAATAATTAACTAAAATCAAACCAAATGAAAAACCTGAAATTTATCAAAGGAACAGTTGCTATCGTAATAGATAAGCATGAAAATCACGGAGTTGACTTATTGTTAACGCCAAAAGATATTAAAGAATTATCTACAAAAAATGGTTATTTACCTATATCTATAAGGGTAGATACACATGGAGATCCTTATGCGTACAAATCTACGCACAGGCTTGCTCCACCTAAACCAATTGTAGATGATGTATACGACTTAGCTCGTATTGCAGTAGAAGAAGTGCCGCATCACGATTTAGATGCCGTATCTGAAGCTCTGCACCAAGCAGAATATAAAGAAGTAAACGATCACTTAGACAAGCAAACAGTTAAGATGAGTGATATAATCTCTAAAGTAAATAAAGAATGGTCACAACGATAAATGTATTTTTCGTTTTAACTTTGGGTCTTGCTATCTACCAGACAATGATGTTTCTGGTAGAAATAGCAAACTCAATAATAGACGGAATAAAAGAAAATGAAGGCTACATAGACAATAGACATTTTGTATTGTCTTGGGTTTTATTTTTATTAACACTATTTGTAAAATTTGTAATAACTGAATTATGAAACTAGGAGTTAAATTAGTAAACGTAAGAACAATTACGCAAAAAGAAGTTGAACAAGAAGGCTGGGAACATGATTATCATGCATCACACGCTAAAGTCTTAGAGTTTGACGACGGATCTGTTATATACGGATCTCAAGACTATGAAGGCAACGGAAGCGGAGCTATCTTTGGCTACAAAAAAGTCAACGGTAAATCTGAACACTTTGCCTTTTGATGATAGAAGCAATTGCTTTAACATACGAATCAGCGTTACGCCAAGCAGAAATAAAGAGCACACTATTATACGACTCTAAAATGCCTGCTAAGTGTAACTCTGACGTATGGATAAAGCGTCTAGAACGCATAAGCCAAAACAAAGGTATGACACCTAGATTGCGTGGTTTACACGGAGAAGTTAAAAACAGACACGGTAAACTACTGCTACAGGATTTAATACACGCAAAGCATGGATATGTAGTAATAGAATTAAGTGGTGCCGAACTGAAGAGGCACAGAGAGTCTAATAACATGAAATGGACTCGCAACAAAGTCTTCAGATTTATAACTTTTAAAAACTAATTATGTACAAAAAAATCAAAGAAAATCCATTGTCTAGAATTTTATTTCAGGCAGGAACAATTTACGCAGGCCTTTCATTTATTAGTCAAATGATTATGGTAATTACAGCAATGTATGCACCTTATGTTATTGGTGCTCTGTTAGTTATAATAGCAGTGCTAAATGTAAAGCTAAAAGAGTTGTCAGACTGATATGTATTCACTAATTTTACTTGCTGATGAAAAAATCGAAAATAGATCAAATCTGCGAAGAAGTTGCTTACGACTTACAGATTGACAAAGGTCTTGTAAAGAAAGTTGTCAAAGAGTTATTTGTAGAGATTGCATCAAGCCTTGTATTTAAAAAACAACACGTTCTTCTTAGAGGGTTTGCTAAAATAGTAATACAAGGAATAGCTAAAACGAAATATGAATCTTTCGATCCTATGCAGTACAAAACAAAACCTGAAGAGGATTGGAAAAAAGAAAATAAAAATGAATACAAACCCTGAAGAAGAAAAAAAACGCAATGAAGATATTGCAAGAGAAACTTGGGATTCTTGGATAGTTGATTTAACTGATCAAGAGCAACCTGAAACTTGCAGTATTGACAATGAAGATTGCGAAGCTTGTGGTTCATAACTATGGACAACAAAAGCAAAAAAGCTCCAAAAGGTAATATTAAGTTTAATATAACATTATCTGACGAGCAAAAACTAGCAAAGCAAAACATATTAAATCATGCATTTAATTTTGTTATTGGTAAAGCTGGTTCAGGTAAAACACTCCTTGCAGTTCAAGTAGCCTTAGATATGTTCTTTAAAAGAGAATATAACAAGATTATAATAACAAGGCCTACTGTAGCAACTGAAGACAACGGATTTCTTCCTGGTGACGAAAAAGAAAAGCTAGAGCCTTGGCTTGTGCCTATCATGTCTAATATGCGTAAGGTTTATAACAAACCAGACAAAATACAGAAAATGGTAGAGCAAGAAGAAATAGAGCTTGTTTCTTTATCCCACTTTAGAGGAAGAACGTTTGAAGACGCAGTAGTTATTATAGATGAATTTCAAAACCTTACAAGAGCCCAGTTTAGAATGGCACTTGGAAGATTAGGTAAAAACTCTATAATGATTTTCTGTGGAGATAATCAGCAGATAGATCTCAAAGACATAAATCACTCTGCTATACAAGACGTTGCGAAGATTAAAGACTCTGAGTACGTCTACAAAATAGTACTAGAAGACAATCACAGACACAAAGCAATTGACGATGTGTTAGGGTTACTTACTGGGTACTAGTGCTCCGCACATAAATATTTTAACTATTTATTAATCCCTTAAACCAAAAATCATGGGAAAAACTAAATCACAAGTTCTTAACGACTTATTTAAAAAGTGCAACCTTACATCAGAAGATGTGCACAAACACAAGTTCTATACTATTATTACTAGAACTGGTATAGAGAAGGTACAAGCTGCTTACGGAATTAATGTAACGTTTGATATAGTAAACTTATCAGACGACCATAAGCACTGCTTAATTAAAGCCGTAGGTACTATGGGAGAATCACGCACAGAAACATACGGTGAGTGTGCTCCTGGAAACAACAACAATGCTTATCCTGTCGCTATGGCAGAAAAACGTGCATTGTCTCGTATAGTACTTAAACTTGCAGGATTATATTCTGAGGGTGTATTTGGTGAAGACGAGTCAGAAGACTTTAAGTCTAAACCAAAATCAGCTAAAAAAAGTCTTGACACTAAGACTTACAACGCTATGATGAACGCTGTTAAATCAGATCCTCAAAGAGTGTTAGATGCTTTAAGTAAGTATGACCTTACAGATGAGCAACACGACTCTATAACTGCTGCTGCACAAGCTGCAATATAATAACAATTTTTTATTTACGGAGGGGAGATAAACTCCCTTCCATTTTTTAACCGAGCTATAAACTAACAAGGCTCAAAAACCATTTATTATGTCAAATTTACAAATCACAGGAACAATCAAAGTAATCGGTGAATTACAATCTGGAACTTCTAAAAGCTCTGGTAAAGAGTGGAAGAAGATAAACTTTGTAATTGAAACAGAAGGAGAATACTCTAAAACAGTATCTTTCAATGTTTTTGGAGGAGAAAAAGTAGACAACTTTGTTAAGTACAATAAAGTAGGACAACGAGTAGATGTCAGCTTTGAACCTGAATCAAGAGAATACAAAGGTCGTTATTACACAGATCTTAACGCTTGGAAAGTATTCACCAACAAGGAGGGAGCTACTGATGCAGCACCTGCAAAACAAGTAGATCACGGAGAGATGCCGTTCTAACATAAATATATCCCTGAAAGCCACGCAACGAAACTGTGTTTCAAAAAGCCCTGTTAGTAGGGGATATTTTTATTTTCCTATATTTGTGCAAACGCAAATAAATGGAAAAGAGAAAATTCTTTATTCCTTTCAGTACACCTTCATCTAAGAATGGTAAACGCTGGACTGGAAAACACATGATACATTCTAAGACAGTAATGAATTACATTAAGAATACTAAGCCTTATTGGCAAGAGTATGCTGAGGAATTTAGATCTGTAATAGATACGCTTGAAAAACCTGTAAGTATATCGTTTAAATTTATACGAGGAACAAGGCATAAGTTTGATTACGTCAATCCATTACAAACCGTGCAAGACCAAATGGTTATACACGGATGGATAGAAGACGATAATTGTGACGAGATTATGCCTAGCTTTGAAAAGTATATTTACGATAAAGAAAAGGCAGGGTGCTATATAACCATTAAAAAAACCAACAAACCAATAAGCAATGAATCAAGAACTAATAATGAAAACTCTGGGTAAAATTCTAAAAGACGTAGAGTTTCTTATGGATGCGGTTATTAATGACTATCAACCAACTGAGAAAGCTCCTACAGAATACACTAAGGATTTTATGGACTTTTACAAGCTGTACGGTATAAACAAAACTAAGAGTACAACCTTTACTAAATGGAAAAAGTTAAATAATCAACAGAAAGAAACGATTATGAAACTTATACCATTGTATCATAAGGCTTTTGAGCCTAAGTTTAGGAAATACCCTAACAACTTTTTAGCTAACAATTGCTGGGAGGACTATATGTATCTCTTAGAAAAACAACAGCAATCTGAAACAACAGCTAATAAAGTAGCTACCGCTCAGAAGAAACGATTAGATGCTTACAAGTATTAGTATGGAGCATAAAATCAATCATAAAGAGGAGATATTCGAGTACGTAAACAATGTTTACAGAAATGGATACAACAAAGGTTTATCTACAGGTATACCTTGGCTTGATAATCATTACACTTTTAGAAAGGGTGAGTTAGATGTTATTACTGGGTTTGCAAACATCGGTAAGACAACAGCTATATTTTACCTAATGATGCTTGCATCGGTTAAGTACAAGTGGAAGTGGCTTTGCTACTGCCCTGAGAACGAGCCTGTGGGTGATATGATTATAGACTTAGCAGAAATGTTTATAGGAATGACTGCTGACAAAACTAAAGATCAGAGAATGGATAAAAGTGTATTTGACGCAGCTTGCAACTGGGTTATAAAGCACTTTAAGGTTGTATCTTTTCCAAACACACCTAACATATACGATGTTCTAGAAGTGTTTCAGAATGAATTAGATACAGGCCAATATGACGGATGTTATGTTGATCCTATGAATGATTTATCTATAGACAGGTCTATGAGTAAATACGACTACTACTATCAAGTGCTGTCTGACATTCGCAGATTTAAACAGCAAAACTTTGTTAAGTTTATATTAGTTACTCACGCTGTTACAAAAGCAGCTAGAGAAAAAGATGATAATGGAAATGTACCTGCACCATCACACTACGATGTAGAAATGGGTGGTATGTTTGCTAATCGTACAGATAACTTTTTAGTAATCCATCGTAATCCAGACTCAGAAGACTGGAACGATACGCAGATTCACGTTAGGAAAATTAAGTTTCAAAAACTTGTAGGTATTCCAACGCAAAGTAATGAACCTGTGATTCTCAAGTTTGAACCTAGAATATGTAGGTTTAAATCTTTAAACAAACAAAAAATGGTGTGGGAAGATGCTCTCGAAGGGAGTACCATGGACTTTATGGATAAAAACAAACAATCCGTACAGCCAGAAATCTTTGATTCTAACAATTTACCCTTTTAAAAAAACGTTATGGGAAAACTAAAAGAGCTCGGAATGAAAGAGCAAGAAGAACAAAACAGAATTGAGAAAGTTGAAAAAGACTTTAGAGATTCACCTTTAGGAAAAGCAATCACAGATCTTGAAGGGCATATTGAAAATCATTTAGAAGATATGTTTAAATCTTTAGACATTAAAGTCAAAGACAAAGAAGCTATGATGACAAACTTTATTGCTGCTTCTCATGCTGCTGGTACTATTCAAAGATTAGTCTGGGAGCAAATGGATTACGAAGCTAAACAGCGTCAAGCAATAGAGTCTTCTAAGGTAAATAAGGCTGTAAAAAAAGAAGCCAAAAAAGAGGCTACCAAGAAAAACAGATCAAGAGGTAAAACATCTATGAAAAAAGCATAGTTATACACAACCTTTTGATATAAAAATTAAATTACTATATTTGTCTTGTTGATTTTGTTAGACAAATTTTTGGTTTGATTTGTTTGGTTAATAGTTAGGGGAGCTTCGGCTCCCTTTTTTCATTCTTAAAATAATTTATTATGACAAAAGCACAAAAATTCTTAGAAAGCCTTAGTGACGACAAAGTATATTACGCTGACAAAACTCACGTTACGTGTTCTATGCTTAAGCATTTATTAAAGTCACCAGCACATTTACAAATGTATTTTGACAATCCTCCAAAGTCTACACCTGCTATGACTTTTGGTAGTGCATTTCACTGTATGGTATTGGAAAACGATAAGTTTAACGATAGATTTTACATACTAGACACCAACCTTAGACCTGATAAAGATAAGGGGATGACTTCTAAGCTAAATAAAGCGTGGAAAGCTGAAGAGATTAAGTTTGCTAAAGACAACGATAAAGAGATGGTTACATACGAAGATCTGGAAAAGATTGAAGCTATGTCTAACTCTATGCTAAAGCATCCTGAAGTAGTTAATATTATTAACACCTGTCAAAAAGAGCAGGCTTTTACTTGGCCTATAAATAAAATGCACTGTAAAGACATTATAGATGCTAAAGGTAAAATCGATCTTAAGTCTTTTGATTTTATAGCTGACATAAAAACAACAGCTGAATACGGAGGAATAGATAAATTTAAGTATGACTGCAAAAAATATCACTACGATATGCAAGCAGCATTCTATTGTGATGCTCTTGGGTTAGATCAGTTTAAGTTTATTGTAGTGGGTAAAGATTACCCTCATAGCGTTGGTGTATTTGACGTTTCAGAAGAGTTCTTAGCCGCAGGTAGAAGCAAGTATTTATACGCTCTTGACCTATATGAAAAATATTTCTTATCTTGCGATGACCAAATATCTGATTATATGGAT
>Ga0181380_1000796_pt1 | contig 14031 bp, 23 predicted proteins | sample 3SPOviralmetaG_FD_130116 | JGI IMG/M metagenome (GOLD analysis project Ga0181380, IMG submission 130116) | Marine viral communities from the oligotrophic San Pedro Time Series (SPOT) site, San Pedro Channel, CA, USA - 3 SPOT_SRF_2009-08-19 | ecosystem: Environmental > Aquatic > Marine > Strait... | reverse complement strand
GGGTTTCTTTTAGTGATGGCTCGTTCCATCCACAGGAGGAGGGCTGATGCTCCAGTATTATATGGATGGTGGTGACATCACTACCTACAGGGACAGCAAAGAGTTCTACTGGTCTGTTAAGGTTAAGCCTAGTGACATTGAGATTGTCGATGGTGACGCTACAGCACAGCAGATTGCTGATGATATTAACTTTTGGTTCGCTCAGTGCGAAGGTAAGACAATAGGGTGGAGACGATGAGTAAACCATTAACTAAGAAAGAAAGACGTGCGGTAATTGGCGAGCTAGGCTACCAAACTGAGTACAAAGAATACGATGCGTTGTATAATCTAATTGATTCATTACCGCCTGAACTATTAAGAGATTATATAAGTGACGTTCGTGACGAATATGGAGTTGACGATGAGTGATACAGAGTTCTATGACAATGTTGGAGGTGTGCAGGGTGAGCCTAAGTATCTTGGTGATGGCTTGTGGGTTAATCCTGATGGTTCTACGTATGATGATAAACCGTACAAGAAGTTTGAGCAGTCTGAACATTTGATTATGATTAGATGGGGCAAGAAGCTTGACGATGGTACTGAGCGTGACTACGAGTCATTGGTTGATACAATAGATGCGGCACGTAATTTACATGGTCAGTTATTAGCTGACGAACAAACAACTTACTTGAGTATGGAGAGGTTTGAAGATGAACACATATCTAATAACGTGGAGTAGTGGCATAGGTGGTGTAAATGAAGCTATCTTTGATGACTACCGAGAGGCAATGGAGTTCTTAGCTGACTGTGGGGGCAATGCGTCTTTTACCACGCTGGTAGACCCTGACGATGCCAGAGAGGAGCAGTGGTACGATGAGCAGTAAGATAGTTATCCCAGATGCCGCCATACGTGAGTACAATGAGAAGTATGGCCATCTGCTACCCAAGGTTAAGAAACCTAGCAGTATCCCTGACTATTTAGATGAGGACAGATTATACGAGCAATATTTACTGTTAAACAAAAACAGTGAATAAATCTTGGATTCGGTTGACACCTAAAATCCCTTGCATTATCTACGATCCCGTAATAACTATTGACAGAGGAGAGAGAATGCTATTTTGTACAAAACATAATGAGATCGCTTGTTATAAGTGCCTAGTAGACACGTTTAAGATACCAAGGATTTTATTTAAAAAAACAAGATACGGGTTCGACTTCTTTGTATCTTGGTTAGGGGGTTGTGTTGTCTGGTCGAGGATTAGAATCAAAGATAAAGTTAATCGAAAGCTTTAGGAAGTACGATCATTATGTTGGAGCGCAGACTATGTTTGCGTTTCTTTACATAGCACAGCGTACTTACTTTAGTGCTGAAGATTTAAGGGTAATGGATGTAGGTATTGAGATGGATACTACAAGTGCCAGCGCTAGTCGCAACATGGCATGGCTAGTTAAGCATGACTTAATCGAGCTATACGAGAACCCTGATAAAAGAATAGAGAAATTCATTAAACTAACGAAGCAAGGTAAACAACTTGCAAAGAAACTGGAGGGACTATGAGCGTTAAACCTAGAGGTAACTCTTGGCAAGCATATGTATCTATAGGCGGTGTTAAACATCGTAAGTCTTTCTCCACTGTCGAAGAAGCTACGCTGTGGGAGGCACAGGTACGTCATGCTGAGAAGGTGGGGTTACCTATACCTATGAATTCGGAAATTCCGAATAAGAGCTGTAACATGACGATAGGAGAAGCAATGGAAAACGCCAATGAAATGTTCTGGCGTGGTGGTAGTAGTGAACAGCAGTATGCTTACCTTATCAACACCATTAGGCGTGTGTTCGGTGCTAAGACTAACATTGAGGACATTACTACTAACCGTCTTGATGATTGGATTGTTAAGATGAAGCAGAAAGGTAGTAAGGCAAGCACCATCAACAAACATTTAAACGTGGTGTCTAGGTCTTTAGGTCTAGCCTTTGAGCAGGACAGGTTATCTAAGATGCCCAAGATACGGAGACAGTCTGAGCCTGCTGGTAAGCTACGATACTTTAGCAGGGATGAGGAGCAGTTGATCTTACTGACTCTTAAATCATGGGGTAAGGATTATATGCACGATGCGGCTGTCGTTGCCTGTGATACAGGTATGAGGGCTGGTGAGCTGCTTAAGTTTGATACCTCATTACATAAGTTAGGTAATAGGTGGGGTGTGTATATACCTGACCGTAAGAATGGTGAGCCTTTATTGCTACCGATAACAGACAGGGTGTACGAAGTTTTACAGCGCACAAAGTTTGATAAGCACCCTAGCAAGGACAGCACCTGCCGTAGAGTTTGGGCTAGACTTCGCAACCAACTTCATTTAGAGGATACGTGTTGGCACACATGGAGACATACCTGTGCGTCACGTTTAGTACAAGGTGGCATGGATATTTATAAGGTAAAAGAGTGGATGGGTCATAAGGATATTAAGATGACCATGCGCTACGCACATCTAGCACCAACTAGCATCGTAAATGGTTGCGATATACTAGAAGGTGTGTCCTAGTTGTGTCCTTTTGTGTCCTAAAATGCTACATGAGGGTGAAAAAACCCAGTGCGCCCGTAGCTCAGTGGATAGAGCAACCGCCTTCTAAGCTGTCACGAGGTTACTACGCCACCGAAGTTATTCACAAATATATAAACGCACCATATGCAGTATCTGGTGTGGTTTTAACTCCGCTAACGAAGTAAGTTATGAGTGAGGCCACAGTTTCATTAATTAGTGTCCCAAAACGAGGGTTAGACATGGCTACACTAGAGGAACAGATTGAGCTAGAAAATAGAATGGTTCAGTCAGGTATGGATAGATACCTAAAACAGAAAGATGATTTGAAAGCTAAGAACTTAGAGTCTAAAACTAAACACGGTAGGAGGATAATATCAGGGGTGTGCGAACCTTTGACTGATGCTTTAATTGAAGCGTTGAAGAAACCAAGAGGTAAGAACGATAGGGTGCATAAGTTAATCAATGGAGTTAACCCAGCATCGGCTTGCTTCTTATCTTTACTATCAGTGGTAGACCATGTTGCCTCTGTTAGTAGGTTAGTTGCTGTAGCTCTCTATGTAGGTAAACAGATAGAGACACAAGACAAGCTAGATAAATGGATAGTAGAAGACCCTGAGGTAGCACGTAATGTTATCAAGTTGGCTAATAAGAAATCGGATAAAGGTTTTGATCACAAGCGTCATGGTCTTAACCATAAGATGAAAGTAGATGGCATTGAGATAGACGAGTGGTCTAAGACTGATCGTATGAAGGTTGGTTTGTTTATGATTAACCTTATCATTGAGCACACAGGTATCGTTAAAATAAGGAAAAAATTTAATAGGAATAAGTCAGTAGCATACCTTGACCCAACTCCTGAGACTCTCGATTGGATTGAGGCATTCAACAACGCTAACATGAATAATCTACCACGTTATTCTCCTTGTATTATTGAACCTAAGGATTGGGATTCCTTTTATGGTGGTGGTTACTACTCTGAGCATATCAACAAGAAACCTTTTATGAGGATACACGGACTATGAGAGAAGACTTAAAACAATTTGTCGAGGATCACAACAATCGTGATAACTCCCTTGAGTACGAATGTGTTAACGCACTACAACGTACACCATGGAGAGTGAACAAGTTTGTTTTGGAAACACTACGCACTGCTTGGGAGAGTGGTGAGAAGTGGGAAGGTTTACCTTCAAGGGATAACCAAGAATTACCTAACTATCCTTTTAGTGTCGAGCCTCGTCACCTTAATGAAGAACAAACCAAAGAGTTTAAGGAATTTAAAACTTTACGTAATGCTATCTACACTGAGAATGCCAAGAACTTATCTAAGCGTATTCAGGTTGAGCGTACATTACAGCTTGCAGAAGAATACGCTACTATGGACAACTTTTGGTTCGTATGGCAGTGTGACTTCAGAGGCCGTAAGTACCCTGTTGAGTCGTTCCTATCACCTCAGAATGCTGATTACTCTAAGGCACTACTAGAGTTCTCTCGCCCAGCTACCATACTTCACGATGGTGATGCACAATGGCTGGCTATACACGGTGCTAACGTGTTCGGAGTGGACAAGGTTAGCCTAGAAGAGCGTGAGATGTGGGCGTACATGAATATAGAAAATGCTGTCGATGTTTATAATAACCCTTATGAATGTAAGTGGTGGCAAGAAGCAGACAAACCTTGGCAGGCACTAGCATGGTGTGCTGAGTGGGCAGAGTATAACGATGTGCGTCTGAGAGGCTTTGGAGAGCCGTTTGAGACACGTTTACCTTGCGCTAGTGATGGCAGCTGTAACGGATTACAACACCTCTCAGCGATGCTCAGGGACTCTGAAGGGGGTCGAGCGGTTAACCTAACTCCTAGTAATGAGCCTCAGGATATTTATGCTGATGTTGCAGTAAGAACAACTAAACTGCTAGAGCAACAGACAGATGTCATGGCTAAACAATTACTAGACATAGGCATATGCCGAAAGCTAACCAAGCGGTCAGTGATGATCGTGCCGTACAGTGGTACACGCCATGCTTGTCGAGAATATATCAAGGAAGCCTTAGAAGATAAATGTAAGGGTAATAACCCATGGTATGATGACCTGTTTGAGGCATCGTGTTATCTGTCAGGTTTCGTGTGGCAAGCAATAGGTGAAGTTATTGTCTCAGCTTTTAGTGCCATGAATTACATCAAGGAGATAGCTAAGCTGTATGTTGAAAATGGTTACATATTCTCTTGGACTACACCAACCAACCTAGTTGTCAGACAAGACTACAAAGAGAACAGGAAGAGGAGAGTGAAGTCTCATATCAGTGGGTCAATCATCCAGCTAAGCTACAACGAGGCTATCATGGACACCATAGACAGACGTAAAGTTTTATCAGGAGCAAGCCCTAATTTTGTACACTCACTCGATGCAGCAGCTTTGACGTTGACTGTACATGAGTGTCTCAAGGATGGTATAATTGACTTTGCAATGGTGCATGACTCTTACGCTACACACAGTACCAATATGCCGTTATTAAACAAGAGGTTACGAGAAGCTTTTGTCAGGCTCTATCAAGACAATGACGTACTTCTTAATATCTACGAAGACGCAGTAACTACATTACCGAGTGATGTGGTTATTCCATCACCACCTGAGAAAGGAGACCTTAACTTAAATGAAGTGTTACAGAGTGACTATTTTTTCGCCTAATCAAAAAGGTGCACTATAGCCCTCCCCCGTTCAACTAAACTATATAGGAATATTTAATATGTCTAAAAATATCATGAAGATTGCAGGTACAGCTATGTGGGCAAAAGTAACTGAGCCTGATACGAAGTTTAATCCAGATGGTGATTATTCCATCAACATACAAATGCCTGAAGCTGAGTCAGCTCAGATGTGTGAGAAACTAGAGTCGATAGTTCAAGCGAAGTTTGCAGAAGCAGTGGAGAATGATCCACGCCTCAAGAACACGCTGACCACACAACCTGTTTGTCAACCTGTCTATGATAGGGAAACAGGTGATGACACTGGTAATGTGGAGTTTAAGTTCAAGCTCAAAGCCAAGGTTAGAAAACGTGATGGTACATACTACGAGCAAGAGCCAGCTGTGTTTGATGCTAAGGTTCAGCCAATGGACAAGAGTGTCCTTATTGGTAACGGATCTAAGGTTAAGGTTGCCTTTGAACCGATTGCTTACGTCATGCCTAGCACGAAGAAGGCTGGTGTCTCATTACGCCTGAAGGCAGTTCAGGTAATTGATCTTATTGAATACGGTAACTCCGCAAGCTCCGTGTTCGATGAAGAGGACGGTTATGTTGCCCCCTCCGCAACAGCAGCTGTCAAAGAGGAGGTTGCGTTTGATGCCTCAGACTTCTAGATCGACCCTAGAAGAACGAGTCCAACAAAACCTCAATGCCCGTGGAGTAGCTTATGAGTATGAACCTTGTAAGCTACCCTACGTGGTAGAACGTAACTACATACCCGATTTAAAGATAGGTGATATGTACATTGAGGTGAAGGGTTACTTCCGACAAGATGCTCAACGTAAGATGAGAAGCATGAAGGAACAACACCCTGACTTGGACATTCGATTTTTATTCCAAAAAAATAAGAGCACTGTGCAAGGTGCAAAGAAACGCAAAGACGGCACTAAAATGACGTGTGCTGAATGGGCAGAAAGACACGGGTTTATATATGCAGAGGAAATTATCCCAGATGAGTGGCTCTCAGGAGAGTGAATTCTTAATGCACACCCCTTGTGATAAGTGTGGTTCGTCAGATGCTAATAGTCTTTACACTGACGGACACACCTATTGCTTTGCGTGTGAAACTTACGGGCAATCCCAAGAGGAGGCTAAGGTGGTAGAGTTGAAGCCCAATAAAAAGTTTAGATTACTAAGCGGTTCTCACGCATCACTAGAGAAACGTAAACTAACACACAGGACTTGTCAGTTCTGGGACTACGTAGTTGGAGAGGTGAATGGTAACACAGCGCAGATTGCAAACCACAAGACCCCGAACGGTGAGATCGTTGGTCAGAAGATTAGAACAGCAGGTAAAGAGTTCAGCGTCCGAGGCGACCTCAAAGAAGCAGGTCTCTACGGACAATGGCTCTGGCGTGATAAAGGAAAATCAATAACAGTAGTCGAGGGAGAGCTAGATGCTCTCTCTATGTCTCAAGCCTTCGACCATAAGTGGCCTGTAGTCTCCGTCAAGACAGGAGCTGGTGGTGCTAAGCGTGACATCAAGCAAGCTATTGAATGGCTCGAAGCGTTTGACTCTGTTGTCTTTATGTTTGATAACGATGATGTAGGCCAGAAGGCGGCACTTGAGTGTGCTGCTCTGCTATCACCACGCAAGGCAAAGATAGCTAAGCTACCCCTAAAGGATGCAAGCGACATGATCATGGCAGGTCGTACTGCTGAGCTAGTCGATGCGTTCTGGGCAGCTAAGAGTTTCCAACCTGACGGTATCATCAACGGTGCTGACTTGTGGGAAGAAGTATCTACAGAGAGACACGTACACACTGTACCTTATCCATACTCAGCTTTAAACGAGAAGATAGGTGGATGTAGGCTAGGTGAGATAGTTACTGTAACAGCAGGATCAGGATTAGGTAAGAGTCAACTCACACGAGAGTTTGCATATCATCTACTGAACGAGGGTGCTACCATAGGCTACGTTGCGTTGGAGGAATCCAGTAAACGCACAGCTCAGGGATTGATGTCCTTACACCTAAACAAGCTTGTGCATCTTGAGGATGTACGCAAGGATGAACTGAAGGAAGCATTCGATGCTACCCTTGGAACAGGCCGAGTGTTTATGTATGATCACTGGGGTTCTACTGAGTCAGATAACTTACTCAACAAGATGCGTTACTTAGCTCGTGGTTGTGGTTGCCAGTACATCATACTTGATCACATTAGTATTGTGGTTAGCGGTATGGATGGTGGTGATGAGCGTAGAACTATTGATAACTTAATGACTAGGCTTAGGTCTTTGACTGAGGAGTTAAACATCGGTATGATTGTTGTCTCTCACCTAAGAAGACCTAGCGGTGACAAGGGACATGAAGAAGGTATCGTCACATCGCTCTCACAGCTCCGTGGGTCAGCATCTATCGGTCAGTTGTCAGACATTGTGATAGGACTAGAGCGTAACCAGCAAGACCCTGAGGACTCCGATAAGACCACGCTACGTATACTCAAGAACAGGTGGTCAGGTGAGACAGGTGTTGCAGGTCAGCTTATCTACTCCAAAGATACTGGACGTATGGCTGAAGATTATGATGTACCATTTTAGGGGAAGTATATGTCACTAGAAGATTATGAAGAAGTTAATGAGCTAAAAGTTATGGCAGCTTACAGAATACTTAAAGAGATGTTACTAGCTATAGGCTCAGAAGAGATACCAACGTACCAAGAGTTCTGTGATATTTATGAAGAAGAACTAGCAGCAAGTGAAACGAAGCACTGATTCGGAATTTCCGAATTTAACTACTCCAGCGAGAGGGTATTATGATTATATTTGATTTAGAAGCAGACAACCTACTTGATGATGTCACTACTGTTCACTGTATTGTGATGCAGGACACTAACTCAGGTAATGTCTGGAGGTTCGACCCTACACAACTAGATGTCGCATTAGATATGTTAAAGGAACAAGAGTCTAATGGTGGGGCTATTGGTGGTCACAACATCATGGCTTATGACTTACCAGTGTTAAAGAAGTTGTACGACTTCGACTACTATGGACAAGTTTACGACACACTCGTTGCCTCACGTTTGATATGGCCTAATCTTAAAGAGAAGGATATGTTAAAGCGTACTGTAGAAAATAAGATGATAGGTTCGCACTCTCTTAAGGCTTGGGGACAACGCTTAAAGTTTAACAAGGGTGATTACGGAGAGCATGACGGTGCGTGGGAACGATACACACCAGAGATGCTTGAGTATTGCGTACAAGACGTAGCGTTGAACGTCAAGCTGTATGAGATGATAAAGCAAAAGAACTACCCTGAAGAACCAATGCAGTTAGAGCACGAGATGAACCGACTTCTCCTCCAACAGCAACACACAGGGTTTCCTTTTGATGTAGAGAAAGCACAACAGCTTTACACGAAACTATCAGCACGAAAGCAAGAAATAGAAACAGAGTTAGTAGATAGCCTCCCTCCAACGATAGTCGAGTTGAAAACTAAAACAAAAGTTATTCCATTCAACCCTGCATCTCGGCAACAGATAGCAGACAGACTACAACGTAAAGGTTGGAAGCCTACTGAGTTTACTCCGTCTGGTGATCCGAAAATTGACGAAAAAATTCTGGCAGGAATTGATATGCCCGAAGCTCGTCTACTGACAGAGTATTTAATGCTAAACAAAAGGTTAGGACAATTAGGAAATGGTAAACAAGCATGGCTTAAACTCGAAAAGAAAGGCCGTATTCATGGGCGTGTTAATCACATGGGTGCTGTCACTTCTCGCTGTACACATAGCGACCCTAACGTGGCACAAGTACCATCAACAGGAGCTGCCTTTGGCAAGGAATGCAGGGAGTTGTTTCACGCCCCCGAAGGTTACTCACTGCTTGGAGCAGATGCGAGTGGACTTGAGTTGCGGTGTTTAGCTCACTACATGAACCGCTATGATGGTGGTAGGTATGGTAAAGAGATACTTGAAGGTGATATACACACTGCTAATCAACAAGCGGCAGGTCTTGAAACCAGACCACAAGCGAAGACGTTTATCTATGGCTTTTTATACGGTGCAGGTAACGAGAAGATAGGACAGATCATTGGTAAAGGTGCGAAGGAGGGTGGTCAGATTAAGAAGCGTTTTCTGGCTAAGACTCCTGCGTTAAAGAAACTAACAGAAGCTCTAAACAATAGATTAGAACAACAGCATGGTGATAAGTTTATTAACGGTTTAGACGGAAGATTAATTCCAATCCGTCACCCCCATGCAGCACTAAACACATTACTTCAATCAGCAGGTGCTATCATTTGTAAGAAGTGGTACGCAACTGTAGAAAATATGATAAGAAGTAAAGGCTACACTAACGAAGAAGTATCGGTAGTGGCGTTTGTTCACGATGAAGTTCAAATCTTGGTTAAAAGAGGGCTTGAGGATGAGATAGGTGGAATCACTAAAGCGGCCATTAAGGAAACAGAGCGAGCGTTCAATTTTAAATGTCCTCTCGACTCAGAATACCAAGTCGGAAGTAGTTGGGCGGACACTCACTAGCACAACACGTATGGGAGACATAGCAGAACATTACGCAATCACATGGTTATGGGACGAAGGCTTTGAAGTCTTTAGTAATAGTGGTGGCTCAGGTGCTGTTGATATTGTGGCAATCAAAGACGATGAGATTTACTTATTTGATGTCAAGACTCTTACATACTGTGCAGATAGGGATGATTATGAAATTAAGACAGGACGTTCTGCACTACAAAAACGAATGGGTGTGCAGCTTCTCAGTTTCAATCCCAAGACACGTAAGCTACGTCTCATAAAACATAGGAGTGACTAATGGAATACAACATACTTAATATTATTCTTGTCGTCAGTTTTGCCTTTGTAAGTATAGCTCTTGGTATCAGATGGATAGGCCAAGCTATGATTGAATATAGGTTAGCGAAGTTAGGTCTGATGATGGAACGCATGGACGATAAAGAGTTTAAAAAAATGATGGGAGACGATGATGATAGATAGAACACTGTTAGTTGATGGAGACATCGTTGCATACAAAGCAGCTACTATTGCTGAGACTCCTATTGATTGGGGTGATGGATTGTGGACACTACACGCCCATGAGAAAGATGTCATTGGTGCAATGGAAGAGTTCATGTCTAAGATCATTGAACAGTCAGGCTGCACTAAAGTTATAACCTGCTTATCAGGTGACAAGCTGTACCGTAAAGATGTAGCCCCGTACTACAAGAAGAACAGGGCTGGTACACGTAAACCTATGCTTCTCAATTTTGCTAAAAAATATTTAACGGAAAAGTACAACGGGCGTTTTGAGGATAAGCTAGAAGCAGATGACCTTCTTGGAATTCTAGGAAGTGGTGACGCAACTACGGTTATCTGGTCTGCTGATAAAGACTTACTCACTATCCCAGCTTATCATTTACTTGACGGTAAAGTTGTTGAGGTACTTGAGGACGAAGCTGACTATCACTTCCTATCACAAACATTAATAGGTGACTCAGTTGATAACTACAAAGGTTGTCCTACTGTAGGTAAAGTAAAAGCTGATCGTATCTTAGACCAGCATGGAGCAACATGGGAAACTGTTGTTAAGGCTTTTGAAAAGCACGGCCTTAGTGAAGAGGTAGCTATCGAGAACGCAAGGCTCGCACGTATCCTGCGTAACGGAGAGTATAACTTTGATACAAAGGAGGTTAAGTTATGGGCAGCGTAGAAGAAGACTTGGTAAACAGTCCAGCCCACTACACCAAAGGTGCAATAGAGACTATTGATTACATTGTAGATGCACTAGGTGAGTGGGAAGCTATCTCATACTGTCAGGGTAACGTAATAAAATATACAGGCTCAAGATTGTGGGCAAAAGGTAAACCGATACAGGATGCAGAGAAAGCTATCTGGTATCTAAACAAAATGATTGAGCTAATGAAAAAGACAGAAGGGGTTAACTGGTAATGGAAATGAATTACGATTATCTAAATGGAATGTTTGAAGGCTTTGACTACTATCAAAGCAAGTGTAACTTAACTGCCATCTTCCCCGAAGACCAAGCCCTAGAGTATCTTGCTTTAGGTCTTTGCTCTGAGGCAGGTGAGGTAGCAGGTAAGTTAAAAAAGAAAATAAGAGATGGTGAACCAGCTAACTTTAAAGACGACATGGCCGCAGAGATAGGTGATGTGTTCTGGTACTTAGCAGTGCTTGCAGACAGGCTGGGTATAAACTTAAGTGACGTAGCTTTTAATAATCTTGATAAGTTAATGACTCGTCAAGCAAGGGGAATACTACAAGGGTCAGGTGATAAACGATGAGTAAAATGGATTCATATCAGCAGTACATACACAAGTCACGTTACGCTCGTTGGAGAGAAGAAGATAACAGACGAGAGACTTGGGCAGAAACAGTAAGACGTTACACAGACTTTTGGGTTGCTAGAGGTCAGATAGATTACGATACAAGTGAGCGATTATACAAAGCCATTTACAATCAAGATGTCATGCCATCTATGCGCTGTTTGATGACAGCGGGTAAGGCACTAGACAGAGATAACATGGCAGGATTTAACTGCTCATATATTGCAGTTGATAATGTAAGAGTGTTCGATGAGATCCTATACGTACTAATGTGTGGTACAGGTGTAGGTTTCTCAGTCGAGCGTCAATCAGTAAACAAACTACCAGAGGTGGCAGAAGAGTTCCATGAAACAGATACGACAATCATTGTACAAGACTCTAAAATTGGTTGGGCTAAAGCTTTCCGTGAGTTGGTTAGTCTTTTGTATACGGGTCAAGTACCTTCTTGGGATGTTAGCCGTCTACGTAAAAAAGGTGAAAGGCTTAAAACCTTCGGAGGACGTAGTAGTGGAGCTGACCCTCTTGTTGCTCTGTTCCATTTCACTGTTGCCACTTTTAAAGCTGCTTGCGGACGGAAGCTTACGAGTTTAGAATGCCATGATATTGTATGTAAAGTTGCAGAGATTGTTGTCGTTGGTGGTGTCCGTAGGAGTGCGCTTATTAGTTTGTCTAACCTTAGCGATGATCGGATGCGTCATGCTAAGTCTGGTAATTGGTGGGAGACTGATACGCAGCGTGCGCTTGCTAATAACAGTGCTGTCTATACAGACAAACCAGACTTTGAAACCTTCTTGGAAGAATGGACTGCTCTCTATAAGTCAAAGGCTGGCGAGCGTGGTATCTTCTCTAGGAGTGCAGCGAAGAAACAAGCAGAGAAGAGTGGACGAAGAGACGTAGACCATGCGTTTGGAACAAACCCTTGTTCGGAGATAATCTTAAGATCAGCACAGGTGTGTAATCTTTCCGAGGTAGTAGTACGAGCAACAGATAGCTTTGATGATTTAAAACGTAAGGTTGAGATTGCTACCATACTAGGAACACTACAGTCATCCTTAACTGACTTTCGTTACGTGCGCTCTGTCTGGAAGAAGAACACGGAAGAGGAGTGTCTACTTGGTGTTAGCATGACAGGCATCATGGATCACTCGGTACTCTCAGGGAAGCAGACAAGCGGTACATGGTTTGATCACCCTAATCAGCCTATCCTTAGTGACGTATTGCTGAGGCTAAAGCAGGTAGCTATCGACACTAACAAACGATGGGCTAACGAGCTAGGTCTTAATCAGTCAACAGCCATCACTTGCGTGAAACCATCAGGTACAGTCAGTCAGTTAGTGGATAGTGCATCAGGTATACACGCTCGGTTCTCTCCACACTATATCAGACGGGTACGCTCCGATGGCAAAGACCCTATCACAGCCTTCCTCAAAGACGCTGGAGTGCCTTGGGAGACAGATGTAATGAACAATGAGAACTACGTGTTCTCGTTTCCTGTCAAAGCTCCTGACGGTGCTACGAGTGTTGATGAGTTAGACGTTAAGACTCAGCTTGATCTGTGGGAAGTCTATCAGGACAACTGGTGTGAGCATAAGCCAAGTGTAACTATTTACTATTCTGATGCTGAGTTCTTAGCGGCAGGTCAATGGTTATGGGACAGGCTGGATAGCTGCTCAGGTATCAGCTTCCTACCACGGACTGACCATGTATACCAGCAAGCCCCTTACGAGGCTATTGATCAAGATATGTACAAGATACTTAAACTGGCTTTACCCTCTGAGATAGACTGGGATAGGTTAGGTGAGTTTGAAAAAGAAGACACTACGACAGGAACACAGGAGTTAGCTTGTGTAGCTGGTCAGTGTGAAATCTAAGGCTAAAGCGATAGTGGTATTGGAGGTAATAACCTGCCTCCATATCATCGCAAACACATGGTTACACTTTCCTATAAGTCCTTGATTTTATTAGCACAGTTAAAAAGGTGCACTATTAGAGAAACAACTATGAAAAAATTCTATATATCTAAAGAATTATTAGAGCATTTTAAGGGTATTTACCCCAACAAACTACCCACTAAAGTAGGCCAAACTCCCGAACATATTGCCTATCTACAGGGTCAACAATCCGTCATCGAGCGTATGGAGTTTATGTACGAGGACGCACAGACAAGCGAGAATGATTATGTGTCTACCTAAGACCCCCAAAGCCCCTAAACCACCAGCCCCACCACCAGCTCCTAACCAAGCCCCTGATGAAATCGCTAACGCTGTGGACTCTAATGCCGAGCAGCAAAAGAAGAAGCGTTCAGGCAAGAAGAAGCTGCGAAGAGGCACAGGCGTACAAGTGGCAGCCTCGTCACAAGGCTCAGGTTTAAAGATTAATAAAACAGCTTAAGGATTAACCTATGAATAACGATCAAGGTATAGCCAAAGCTTATGAACACATGGCGGCAGATCGTGATGCGTTTCTAACACG
>Ga0181380_1000794_pt1 | contig 14038 bp, 19 predicted proteins | sample 3SPOviralmetaG_FD_130116 | JGI IMG/M metagenome (GOLD analysis project Ga0181380, IMG submission 130116) | Marine viral communities from the oligotrophic San Pedro Time Series (SPOT) site, San Pedro Channel, CA, USA - 3 SPOT_SRF_2009-08-19 | ecosystem: Environmental > Aquatic > Marine > Strait... | reverse complement strand
AGACCACTGATATAGTGGCAATTCCCCAAAATATATAGTACCACCTTGACTTAACTTGATGCCTCTGTTTCTTTGTCTTCATAGGTAATCTCAATACGTCTTTTGTTTAAACCATAAGAGTCAGTAATAATTTTATGCTTTACTTCACCATTAAGAAGTTTAGCAATATTTTCTACTTGTTGATTAGCAATAACTTTATTTGTTGCTTCTTTCCAACTCATTAAAATCCTCCTCCCTTTGTTTTCTTTTTAGAACTGTACTGTTTCAACATTTTTTTCAGTTTATCATCATCATAGAGTTCCATAAGTTGAAGTTGTCTGTCTATAGCAAACTGAAATACACTACCAGGTGACATCTGTTTTAACATGGCAACTGCCACATCATACATCAGTTCTTCTCTTTCATTCTTATTCACTTGAATTCACACTCCACCATAATTTCAGTGAGACAGGCAAGCATGTTTATTTCTTGGTCTGCGACAAATCCACTTTGATACTGATACTTAGCAATAATAAGCACAGCAGCAGCAATCCCAGCACCTTCCAAGGATGCATAACAAGCATCGTAAACAGACCTAAGAAGTACAGTAGGATCATTATCCAAATTGTCCACCACCCACTTTCTGACCTTAGGAAAGTCTTTACTCTTGAGACACCTGAAGAGATCATCTGTTTTAACATTAGCAAAATTAGCAAGAATACCTGAGTCAATACTACCACTTGATGCATATCTCTGGCACTCATTTAGAACACGTCTCCAGTCAGGAAAATGCTTCTGAATAAGTTCTACCAGGACCTTGTTATCATATTCAATACTTTCTGTATCCAAGATTTCTTGGAGTCTCTTGAAGAAGTTTCCAGCAAGTATTTGTCTTTCTTTTCCTTTAAGGGAGAAGTCAATGACTGAGCATCTACTGTGGAGTGGTTGGATGATTTTGTTTTTGTAGTTGCAGGTGAAGATGAATCTGCAATTGCCAATGAACTCCTCAGTAAACGCCCGTAAGCAGAGTTGAACATCTGGGGTTGTGTTGTCAGCTTCGTCAATGATAATGACTTTGTGTTTAGAACTTGACGAAAGTGAGACGGTCGAAGCAAAATTCTTCGCATTGTTTCTGACAGTATCCAGGAATCTTCCTTCATCGGATCCATTGATGACATAGTAGTCTGCTCCCAATTGTTCACACATTGCTTTTGCAACTGTGGTCTTACCACATCCAGGAGGTCCAGACAAAAGAAGATTGGGAACCTCCCCCTTATCTAGGAAATCAAGAAAAGTCTTTTTAATATTTTCAGGAAGAATACAATCTTCAATTTTCTTGGGGCGGTATTTCTCAACCCAAATAAATTCACTACGCATAATCAAAAAAGTAATTTACTAAAACTAATTGCTAGAAGGAATCCTAACATAATAACAACATCCCAAGATTTCGTCCTTATAAAGTAAGGAACTGAGATCATATCAGCAACAAAATGTAAAAAAACTCCAAGAGTAATATTAATGTGTAGAACAACAAAATATGCAGTAATTACTAGAATACTGCCAGTTATTCTCATTGGGACATCAACTTTAGTCATTTCAAAGGTCTAGTAAAAATTTCTGATACAATGTCAGTTGCTCCAAGTGTTTCATACATGTAAGTAGCACCAGATCTTGGATTTGTGTGATCTCCACAAGTAAAAACATCACATACTGCTACACCATTCTCAGGCCAAGTGTGAATACTAATATGACTCTCAGCAAGGAGAGCAATAGCAGTGACACCATGAGGACTGAATTTGTGGGAAGATACATTCAATAATGTGCTCTCACAAAGAACAGCAGCACCAATTAGAGTAGCACGAATTAGTGCTTCATCATCCAGTTTATCATAGGGACAACCTTTTAATGTAAAGAGAATATGTTTCATTTTCTTTTCATTCTTCCTGCAACCACCTTATGCCAAGGAGCATAAAGTGGTCCATCATAGTCTTTCTTAACCAAAGGTGGAGTCTGGTTCCAAGGCAATGAAGTATGTAACATCAATGTTTTGGTTAGTAAACCTTGAAAGAAGTTTTTGAGAGACAACAACATCATAAGAACCAGGGACAATTTTCAAGTTTTCTTCCTTGAAGTTAAAGACAAACTCTGAATCAGTCTCACCAACAATAATAGAGAAGTCATTGGAGGTGTCATTCTTCTTATCACGTGCAACCAATTTGATTACACCTGCTTCACCAATAGCAGAAATATCAGGCAGTTGATAGATAGATGCTGCTTTCTTCAACTTCTCAAGTTGTTGACTACTAAGTTCAAAACAAATATCCTCTGTAGGAAGAGAGATCTCTTTCTCAGGAGGAGCAACAATAACTGTGGGGTCAGCAAAGAAATACTTAGAGCGCATCTTGCCTTCTCTAATCATCACAAAATCATTACTCTTGAAATCAAGTTCAGGACTTGCATGGAGTGACAGACCATTCAAGAACTGATTCAGGTCATAGATGCCAAAGTCTTTGGGAAAAGATTCTTCAACAGTTGCCTCAACCAAAATGTTCTTCATCACTGAGATGGAACGCAATTTGTTACCCTCTTTGAACAGAATAGACTGATTAATAGAAGAGAAGTTCTTGAGAAGATTGACAGTAGTTTCAGACAGTTTCATATTGTTAAGAGTTTTCATCACTGAGGGTAAGTTTCCTTTTGAGAATTTTTGTCATTGAAATGCATCAGAAGAACAGCATAATGCAAAATCTTCATAATGTCACGTCTTGCAGTGCCTTTCTTATCATAGCGAGAGGCATACTTGAGAATGTTGGATCTGCAGAATGCTTCACCATCACCACAAGCTTCAATAAGATCAAGAGTTTGAATCTTATCATCACCAGCAGAGTAATGCTGATTATAAGTTCTAATAATATAATCTTTTAGTTCATTGAGGATTTGTTCCTCATTGTATTTGTACATTGTATTTGTTTTAGCGCTAGTTTTGTCTGTTCCACCAATAAATGTAATGGTGTCTTGACCCAAACCAATATAATCCATTTTCACTGTGTCAGCAGCATTGATTCCAGATCCAGAGAAGTTAATAGTATCATCAGACATACCACCCAACAGATGATTTCCTACCATACTATGCCCATCTCCTCCCCAAAAATCATTATAGTCTTTAGTAGTTGCTGATTCAATAGTCATAGATTCATCTCCATAAAGTTCATCATGTAAAAGTGACCAGGCATTTATCATTAATTATATCAAGCAGTTTCTTCAGTGTCAATCATTTGGAAGTCAGCATCAACTTTATCATAGAGTTCAATGAAGGATGCTTTGGTCTCATCATCAAAACGATTAATGCAGACCTGGATTGCTTTCTCTTTGTTGTTAAAGATACTATAAGCATTGATGATATGAACCAGGCGACGTGTGCTGATTACTTCCTCAATACCACCATCAAAGAAGGTCTTGCGAATAATGTCTGCCCAATCAACCAGGTGCTTACAGAAGGCACTATCTTCAATACCAAGATCAAGTGCAATACCTTCAAGGATCTTCTGCTCTGTTGCAGGAGCAGGATAAGACTGTTCAAAGGTTACTGGGAACCTTTCAAGGAATGCTTCATTGAGCACATTAGTACCAATGAATCGTCCATCATCTGATCCTTTACCCTTAGTGTTGGCAGTGGCAAATACTTGGAAACCTTTTGTGGGCGCAATGTATTGGCCAGTCTTCTTGAGGAAAATTCCTTTTCCTTCAAGAATAGATTGGAGGCAAAGAATTTTGTTTGAGGCAAGGTCAATCTCATCAAGGAGCAGGACTGCACCTCGTTGGAGTGCTTCAATGACTGGGCCATTGTGCCAGACGGTTTCACCATTAATAAGGCGGAAACCACCAATAAGGTCATCCTCATCAGTCTCAATTGTGATATTGACACGAATTAGTTCCCTCTTGAGTTGAGCACAAACTTGTTCAACACAGAGTGTTTTACCATTACCAGAAAGTCCTGTAATGAAGACAGGGTAGAAAAGATTGGACTTAACAATTTTTTTAACATCAGTGAAATTGCCAAACTGGACGAAGGTATCATCTTTCTGAGGGATAAGGTTTTGTTCAATAGCAGGAGCAGCAGCAGGTGCTTCATAAGACTGCTCAAGTTTTTCTTTGACAGTCAAGTTCCACTTACCACGACCAACTTTGTAATCATCAAGTTTCTTAGTAACAGTCTGATAGGTGGTGCCATTCATAGCACACCATGCACGAACATCAGCAGCAACTACTTCTTCACCATATAGATTTGAGATGGAAGACAGGATGTATTCAGTGGAGAGTGCCATAGTGGTTTTGTTCAACAGGTTAATTATAAAGGATGGAGAGGGGTCCAGGACCCCTTTGTGGTCAGTGCTAGGACTGGTCAGCAGACCAGATCCATGAACTTGCTCAGAACTTTCTTATTTAGTGCCTTAGTCTTCAAATTTTTGACAAAGGCAGATTTAATCTTTGCTTTGGATGCACCTTCTTCAACTTCAAATTCTGCTTGATTGTTTAGTGCAGAGGTTTGCATTGCAAAGTAAGATGTGTATCCAGTGTCTTTAATATCATAGAATTTATCTTTTTTGATTTTTTTGTTTGTATCATCACTGATATTTTCATACCTTCTGATGAAATCATTCATACTTCTAGGACCACAAAGACGTACACCAATAAAATTAACATCTTTGTTCTCTTGCTTAAGGTTTTCCAAAAGGACTTGAGTAAATTTGTAATACTCATACTGGAATTGATAAGTAAATCCAGTTTTCTTATTCCTGAGATAAGATTGTTGTGCAATGGGATACTTGCCACCATAACCACCATATGCATTTTCTCTAGCAACCATCATTGCATTTGCTTCACCATCAGTCAGAACAAATACATGGGTCTTTTGCAGACCATGCATTTTCTTAAAAGCAGGGATAATTTTATGAAGTGATACAATTGCCTCATTAAGGGGGGTGCCAGAAAGATAAAGTTCACCAGGATAGTTGTAATTACAATAGCGTCTAAAACTAAACACCATTCTGAAGATAGAAAGCATTTGCTTTTCCATTTCTTTCTTACTAGCACGACTGGTAAGAAGATTCATCATTCTGAATGAACCATCAATAATAAATTTACCCTCCTCCCAAATGTGATCTCTTGCTTCATCAGAATCTTTCACATAATTATTTGTAAAAGCATAAACATCAAATGGAATATTACACTTGTTACAGAACCATACCAGGTTAAAAAGTTGTTTGATTGTATCAAGCATACAATCTGCCATAGAACCAGACCAATCAAGAACAAATACTAATCCATGATTCTTACCATCAGCAAGTGTGGTAACTTTCTTAAATAGATCTTCATTATACTTGTAAGTATGAAGTTTAGAGCAATCTAGAACACCAGTTCTGGAGGTAGAAGCACGTGCATAAGAATCAGCAGACTGCTTACATTCAAATTCTTTTACCAGATAGTTAACTTCACGTGCAGCAGACTTTCTGAATTTGTTGTATTCAGAATCAGAAAATCCATAGATTTTTTCATCAAATTTGTATAGGTCCTCTGCCCAGTCAAATTTTGCTCTGATCTCACTGAAAGGAACAATCATCCTATCAAGTTTAAAATCAGGCAACTCAAAGTATTCAGTGACAGTTCCATTCATATTGCCACAGAGGTCTTCAATCTGCTGCTCAAATGTGGAGTCAGTTTGAACTTCTGGTTCTTTATCTTCTTTTACTTCATCTCCAACATTTTCGCCATCATTTGTTCCTTCTTCACTAACTTCAGATTGTTGCTCACCACTTTCATCAGTGCTTCCACTTGATTCTTCAGGAGTCTGATTATCAGATGATTGTTGTTCTTGCTTCTCTCCACCTCCTTGACCACCAGACTTTGGTGACATTGGGATAGGTTGAGTTTCAGGTTGCTGGTCACCCTTACAGTATGAATACAGTTGTATTGCTGCCTCAACTGCATCATCAAAGGTCTCAGCATCAGCAATCTGATTGATAATTACATTCTCTTTTTCACTAAAAATAATGTCAAGATGCTTGCCAATTTTGAAGAATAGGTTGGCACGATCTGCCAGGTTCATCTCATCAATATCCTGGTCTTCAATACAAAAGAAGTCTTGCTCTGCTAGTTCATTATAACCAGCACCAAATGATTTAAGAAGACCAGGATATTTACGTTTCATCAGTTTCTCAATGCGAGCATCCTCAGTCACATTGACAAACTGCTGAGGAACTTTGTCCTCAAAGGACCAGTCATTAGGTGTGAAGAGAGCATGACCCACCTCATGACCCACCAACATATCATAGACACTGTTAGAAGCACGCTTCCACATAGGAAGGGTCAGAACCCTTGTCTCAACATTGAACTGTGCTGTGGAGACCTCTTGGTTCTCAACTACCAGGTCCTCAGTAGCAAGCAGTTTTGCCAGTTGTGCCTTTGTGCTGTAGTTGATTGCCATCTGGTTCTTTGCTTATGTGAATATTCTACAGCACCCAGCAGGTTTTGAAACCCATTGCTACCACTTACTAAACTGTCACACGCACCAACCCCCCACACTATTTAAAGTGCAGGGGGCTTTGGTCTTGTACTCCTTATGAGTTTTTTTAGACTTAATCTTCAGTTAGGATGTGTCTGCAGAATCTCCTTGCTTGTTGGTCTACGATGTCACATTCTGATATGCACTGGAAGTATTCGGAAACTTGATTATATTGATCATCTAAAGTGTTTTTTTCATCCCACTTCCATGAAGCTAGTTCATTGTGTGATACTAAGTTATGCATAATGACCTCCTCACTCACTGAATTATTTAGTCATCGTATGCTAACTTAATGACTTTTTGGTTACATTTAACTTTTTCTTCAAGTATTGTAATGCTTCTTTACGTTGCCTAAGTGCCTCTGGTTTTAGATGAATTTTTTGTTCTTTGTTAGAGTGATGCTGCCAGTTTGGAACATTCATGGTTCTATCCTAGAGAAATTACCTTGCTTCTCAAACTTTATCACACTATCAAACTTATCTTCAAGACCTTCCTTGTGAGAGATGACAAAGATGTTAGCATCTTTAATGACAAATCTAATAATCTTAAGGAACTCTTCTGTACCAAATCCATCAAGAGATGAATCAAAAACTTCATCCATGATAAGAAGATTTGTATTTACAGAGTTCTTCATTCTTGCAATTTCTCTCCATGTAAAGAGAAGTGCAAGGTCAATTCTCATTTTCTCACCTTCAGAGAAGGAAGCATAAGAGAAGTCTTCATGGATAGGTGATTCAATAGTTTCTGTAAATTCTTCATCAAGTTTGAAGTTGATGTAGAAGTCCATCATCTGCAGGTATTTGTTTGCCTGTTGATTGATAATGGGCAGATACTTCTTAATGATTTGAGTTTTTACTCCACCATCTTTTAGAAGATTGTATGTAAAATCAAGATAAGTAATCTTCTCTTTCTTCTCACTTATATTCTCAAAGGTGTCTTGAAGACCTGTTCTGAACTGTTCTAATTTCTCATGTTCAGTATTTCTGTTTGCAACCTGACTGGTAATAGTTTGAATTTCCTGTTCCAGTCTCTTGATCTGTTTCTGACAACCATTGATGTGAGAATTGTTTTGAGTAATGCCATTAAGAAGTTTACTTAAGTCTCCTGAGATTTGTTGGAATTGAGACTCTCTTTCTTCCTCCTTTTTAATTGCGTTGAGGAGTTCTTGATAACCCTTCTGCAATTCTTCTGCTTTAGATTGAGAGTCACTAATTCTATTTACCCTGAATGACTCTTCAATATTCTGTTCACAGGTAGGGCAAACCCTATTCTCTGAGAAAAACTTATGCTCTTTAACTATTCCACTAATCTTGTTAGATAATTTACCCTTGATATTACCATATTCTCTAAGTTTAGATGCTGAACCTTCCAAAGAAGTCATCTTCTCTTGAAGTACAACAACATCTTTATTAATATTCTCATTCTTATGCATGAATGTGTTCTCTTCAGTTAAGAGAGTATTAATCTGATGCTCTTTAGAACTAATATCTTCTTTACTTTGATTTTCAATCTGTTGGATAAAGTTCTTCTGCATATCAACTTTATCTTTCAGACTTTCTTTCTTTAATTCAAGAGTTTTGACTTCATCTTTAATAAGACGCATTCTGCTTTTAACAATCTCATTCATAGATGAGAAGATTTTAATATCAAGCAAGTCTTCCACAACTTCTCTTCTACTATTAGTAGGAAGTTGCATAAAAGGAACAAAAGAACTACTACCCAGAATAACAATCTGAGTGAATGACTTGTAGTTCATCTTCAAGACATTTTGTTCCAACCACTTCTGCTGGTCAATAGCAGAAGCATTTTGGTCTAGTTCTTTACCATCTCTGTAGATTTTAAAGATGTTTGGTTTGATTCCTCTTTCTACTTTCCATTCAACATTATTAACAACAAACTCAATCTCTACAAAACAGTTCTTCTCATTTGTAGTGTTGATGAGTTGACCCTTATTAATCTTTCTGAAAGACTTACCATACAGTGAAAAGGTGAGGGCATCAAGAATAGTTGATTTACCAGCACCATTTGTCCCAATAATGAGGGATGTACTGGCATTATCAAGTAATACTTTGGTTGGTTGATTCCCAGTTGATAAAAAGTTTTTCCAGGAAATGGTCTTAAAGGTTATCATCAGGTTTATCTGGGGGAATCACAATGTCATTTTTGGATATAATAGCATACCTGTGTCCATGTGTCTCACAAGTATGAATCATTAAGTCGCTTTCTATTTCAATTACATGCATCAGTGGATAATCAAGTTCTTCTAATTGCATAGAATATCTCATTGCATCATCTTGCTCTTCAAAGATGTAAAGGACCTGTTCTCCTTCATCATCTAATACAGAATATGCTCCATCTTTCTCCTTTCCTGCTACTGTAATAATATACATTATACTAACTCACAAGCTTCCTCATAGACATCTTTGATAAGAGATTGAACAACAGACTTGTCTAATGAAAATTCTGCCTCTTCAATATATCTATTCAAGATAGAAAAGGTATCTTCTGTTTCTACATCTGGATTTTCTGTAAAGTATCCATTATTGAAATCATAATTTTCAACAATTTTTAAATCAGCAACTCTTGTCTCATAGATTTTATCTACAAATTTTTCAAAGTTAGTAATATTATTCTTTGATTTAACAATGATTTTCACAATTTTGTTGCGATAAGGAGATGCATCAAACATCTGATAGGGAGTATCATCATAATAGATGTTATGGAACATTCTGAATGGATTATCTACATAATCAAATTCCATATCATCAGTGTCTAGAATAATGAAACCTCTTTTATCATTTACATCATTCCAGAACATCTCATAAGGATTTCCTATGTAGAAGATTTTGCCATCATTTGATCTTGTATGGAAATGACCTGAAAATACTTTCTTGAACTTCTGATATAGTTTGCTCTCCATACCATGATCCATGATGAGGTTTTTATGAGCTCTAAATCCTGTAAGTTCAAGGTGCCCCATCGCGTAGTGGCAAGTTGAATTTTTAATAAATTTAAAAGTTTCTTCTTTATTGTTTTCATTAATCCAAGGAATGAATAATATAGGAGTTTTATCAACAGTTACCTCTGTTGCTTCTGAGTATGTAATTACATTATCATACTCATTTAACAAAAGACTATTAGAGTTGATTTCATTGGTATTTTTGTAGTAGGCATCATGATTGCCCACCATCAGATGCATAGTAATACCTCTCTCCTTAAGAGGTTCAAAGACTACTCTCTTTGCCCAATCCAATGCTTTGAATTCAATACCCTTTCTAACATCAAAGGCATCTCCCATGTGAATCACAGTGGTGATACCTTCTTTGTCTAGAGTTGGAAAGAAAATTTCATTGTAAAACTTTTCAAAATAATCATGAAACAACTTGGAACCTTTTCTTGCTCCATAGTGTGTATCAGTAATAACTGCTACTCGCATCAGTTCCTCAATTTGCTATGAACAGCATCTTTGATAGAATTGTACTCGCTATAGTTCATAGCGTCAAGGTCATTTGAGTCAAAGACCTCATCAAAATTAGTCTTCTCTAGAATCTTATTTTTAATTTCAAGTTGCTTCTTCTCTTGCTGAATCCTTCTCAGAAATGCGTAGTAAATGATTTGAGTAAAATAAGCAAATGGATTCTTAGACTTTTCAGGATTAAAGTTATGAATATATCTCACACAGTTTTCAATACCATCACAAATCATATCATCCTTGAACATGTAGTTCACAAAGTTAGGTTTATATGATAGATGGTTAGCAATCTTCAGAAAACATTCCCCAATGTATCTGGGAATTTGTGGTTTAGGATTACCTCTTTCTTTTGCTCTTTCAATATCAATAGCATACTGCTCTAGAGCTGCTAAGAAATCCTTATTATTGACATAGTGTTCTGATTTCTTAGGTCTTGCCATGGTAGTATAAGAGAAGGGCATAATAATCATTTATCTACTGGAATTATTATAACAGGAAATCAAAACGTTGACAACTATGTGTTTTACCAGTAGACTAGGTTTGTTGCCTTTGAAAGATGAGCCTTAGCTAGATTTATAGAGTTTCTCTAGAACCTCTTTTGCATCCTGTACAGAAGAGAGATAACCCATCTTCCTATCTATCTGTGCATGATTGCCTTTATTCATCTTTCTTATATACTCTTGATAATAAAGAATCATCTCAATATCTTCTGATTCAGACATTGTAAGAACATCATCAATATTAACCATAAACATATCATCAGATGTTGATTTCAACCAAGGTTCAAACTTGTGTCCTACAGTTGTTCCTCTTAACTTTACTTCTTCAACAACAATAGGATTTGATACTAGAAGCATAGTTCTATCATCATCCACATCTGCTGCTACTTTGGCAAAGATTTCATCTCCACCTTTAAATTTGATTGTACAGTAGAAATCATCTTCTAGCATACACTCCTCCTAGTCTTTTATGTTGACTGATATGATGTCATAATTGAATTGCTCTTGAACATAAATTTTCACCCTCTCAATAAAATGATTCAGTGTATAATTCTTTCTTGATCCCAAAGTTAGATCATCAGCAATATCATAAAGTTTTGCTTTCACTTTGTTTTTGCCTTTTCTTAGGACTCTACCAATACTCTGAAGGTTTCTAATACGAGATTTGGATGGAGAGGCAAAGATTACATTGTGTAGATTCTTAATATTGATTCCTGTACTGAATGTTCCATAAGAAGCAACAATGATGGCATCATTCTGCTGCTCTGTGATTTCCCTTACTTGTTCTCTGTCTTCAGCATCTACACCGCCATGAACAAAGAATACTTTTCTTCCTTCCCTGACTTTTTTATTTATCATATCGTAAAGTATGGCACCATGTGCTTCAACTCTGCTATAAAGAATCAAAGTATTACCTTTTAAATCAATAGCAAGATTGGTAATAAATTTGTTTCTTTTTTCATGACCAATTAGAAACTGAATTTCATCTTCATAAGTATCAAACTTTTTAGGTTTGTACTTAAGAACAAGACATTGAATATCTAAAGTTGCAAGATGTCCTTCATCAATCAATTTCTTAGTTTGAGTGACCTTATATGATGGACCAAACAATCCCTCTAAGACCCATTTATGGGTCTGTGTGCCATCTAAAGTGCCTGTGAAACCATATCTATACTTTGCATGATGTAACTTGTCCATGATACCTACAAGAGACTTACTTTTAAAAAGGTGCGCCTCATCACCAATCACTACATCATATGCTTCAAAGAACTTTCTATCTAACTGATAGACAGACTGCCATGTTGTGATAGTTACTTCATTAGTATTGACTCGTTCTCTACCTGCATAGATCCTATGACAGTGATTCTCAGCATCCCATCCATAGTCTTGAAAGTCTTTAAACATCTGCTCTACAAGAGATGTAGTTGGGACTACAAGTAGTATCTTTCTACCAGCATTAACATGGAATCTGACAATAGTGTAAATCATGAATGACTTACCAGATGCAGTAGGAGAGATAAGCAGTTTTCTGTTATACCTCAATGCATCATGTACAGCATCAATCTGATAGTCTCTTGGTTTTAATGGTGTGATTGCTTTCATAAAATCTTTCACACCTTCTTCTGAAATCATTTCATTGACTTCAAATGGAGGACCATAAAATTTGTTGTCCTCAAATTGGTATGAGTATCCTGATTGCTCACAGAACGCAACAACTTTATCAAGAAGACCAACATAGATCCTCTTGGTTTTCATATTGAATAGATGTACATATCCATCCCAATACTTGCTTCTGTATTGGGGCATAAATTTTTTGTTAGGGACTTCAAAAGTGAATCTATCTCTTAACTCATATTCAATATGAGGTTCTGTTTTTACTTGTAGATAGACTTCATTGATCTTTTGAATAGTCAAATCTGCCATGATAAAACCTTCACCTAACAGTATTTATTAGGGACTTGAGAAACTGTGCTCCAGTATAATTCTGTAGAAGTGGTCTCTCATGGATATAAGATCTTCTTGTTCTAGTGGTTCTCCACCAGACCATTTGTCAACTGCTTGCTTTAGACCTGTATGCACAATGCGAACTGCCTCTATTGGCAGTTCAATTCTGTAATACTGATCGTCTTCCATTAACCTAAACCTGAGGTGAAACGCATGAACTCTATTGAGTTTTTTATTTGATACGTTCTATTAGTTATCTGTTTAAGAATTTCTTCAAGATAAGATAACATGGTTTCATAATAATCAATCTTTAAAGAAACTCCTGAAAGTTTCTCATCTGCATCCAAATATTTTTGCATTGTATCTTTGTCCCTTATCTTCTTTGGAAAGGGATTTTCAACATATACTTCTGGGTCTGCTTTACCAGCAAAGTATTCATAACGTTCATGTCTTATGTTTTTTCTTTGCTGCTCTGCTTTCTTTCTTAGCAGATAGATGTTATTGTAAATTTCATAATATTTGGAGTGAAGGATTGGGATGTTTAAAGACTCAGTGTGTAAATTATCTGGGTCCATTTTTGCATCTTTTTCCCACATCTCCTGAATCTTATCAAGAGTAATCATACAAATCCGCTACCTTTAACAATAGTATAGTTTAAATACTTGAATGAGACTTCAGCAGTGAAGTATTCTGTATCAGCCATTGTAGCATCAAATTGAATTGTGCTCAAGGAAAATGGGAACAGATCACTAAATTTTACTTTGAAGTTCTCATTTTGCATAGCATCAAGTATAGTCAATGTGCCATCTGAATAGATGTTCATTGTAGAATTTTGACCCATACCTCTTGTAGTCCCTGTTGTTTGATCTTGAAGATCATAAATTTCTTGCAAACTTTCAGGGAATCCAAGACCTCTCATCCAGTTTTGAATTTCTTGATAATTTTGAAGATCCTCATCTACCAAAAATCTAAGAGTTAAATCTTCAAAATCAATAATTTCACCAGGAAGAGGAATATCTTTAAGACCAGGAGTTGTTTGAACAGTTGTTCTTAATGTCATACCAGGAATATTCACAGCATTACCAAAAAATGTTACCTTTGGTGCCCTAGCAACTTGGAATCTAAACCCTTGAGGTTGCAGGAAATTCCTGTTCTGCAGTTCATTTTTTTTAGAAGTAGCAACTGTGCTTCTAGATGCCTGTCTTGTTCTTACCTGAGAGGAAGTCATTATGTTTTATGACTATTTATCCTGACAATAAAAAAGACCCCCTTGTGGGGGGTCTGAAAGGGCATGTGGGGCAACCAGCCCCACAACAACCAGAATCACATGAGGTTCTTAACAAGAACTCTTCTGTAGTAACGGTTGGAGTTAACTCTGAGTCTACCAAGACCTTGAGTTGTGCCTTCAGCGAAGGGGTTAGCAACCAGACCATATCTGGTCTTGAAGCCAATCTTGGGCTGGAAGGTGTTCTCTCCAACTGCACGTACCATCTGAAGGGGTACATATGGGCAGTAGAACAGACCTGCATCATAAGGGGAAGAACCCTTATAACCAACAACATAATACTGGTTACCAGAGTT
>Ga0181380_1000792_pt1 | contig 14068 bp, 5 predicted proteins | sample 3SPOviralmetaG_FD_130116 | JGI IMG/M metagenome (GOLD analysis project Ga0181380, IMG submission 130116) | Marine viral communities from the oligotrophic San Pedro Time Series (SPOT) site, San Pedro Channel, CA, USA - 3 SPOT_SRF_2009-08-19 | ecosystem: Environmental > Aquatic > Marine > Strait... | reverse complement strand
TCGTAAGTTCTCATAGCACCTAGCCCAAGCATTCCCATTAGGACAGGCATCATAGTTTCCAAGGGTACAAGAGGTATCACGATGTCGTACTCAAGAAGAGCTAGAACAAAGTTGCTGAAAGGGATAGTGATGAAGTTACCAAACATACCTAAGCCACAAGTCCAACCAATAAAAGGTCTCCATCCTGCTACAAATAATGAATTGTGTGCTGCTTCTACTTTGTTAACCTCAAGCTGACCCTTAGAAAGCTCCTGAGCATGATTCTGAGCCATTGTAGCGACTTCATGCGCCAACGCAGCCTTCTGATCCTTGTCCTCTATAAACTTGTCTAGCAGCCCTGTGACAGGCCCTATAAGAGCATTTAAAATAGTCATCTAGTAACTCCATATCCAAGGTCGCGGTCTGCCACTTTCCCACTCAAGATCATCTAAGTGTATAAATCTAGTAGCGCCTTTTTGATTAACACCGATACCTGTCATTCCTATTCTGATAGCAGCATCTAGAAGCTTGTAAGCTGCTTCACCTTTAACAGCAATATCTATAGCTCTACCAGAAGGATGTGATCCCGGTTTACTTTTCTTAGCTTCTATCGGATGATCCTTGCAACGATAACCAGAGGTAACAACAAAAGGAAATCTTAGCTCCTCTCGTAAGGCTTCTACCTTAACCATAAAACTATCATCCATTCCTTCAGCGCCACAGTGTTGGCATTTAAGCTCATCTGTGCTAAAATATTTATATATCATTTAACCTTCCTCACCGTCTTGATAAAAAGGGCTTTTACCTTCTGCTCTTCTTTTTTTAGCATGTTTAACAGCCTTATTAATTATAGACCTTGGTATGTTTTTAGCGTTACCTTCAATTTTCATATTAGACAATATTTCAATTTCTTTAGCAGTAAGTGTAGGAACCATTGCTGGCATACTCACCTCCTTACCTTCAATCTCTATGCCAATAGATGCCTCAGTCATAATTCCCCCATCAACATTATTTTTAACCTGACCTATAAATCCTCTGTTAGACTTTTTACTTCCATCTGCCCTATACATTGACATGTCTTTTCTAGCCAATAAACCACCACCAGATTTATTTTGTCTAGGATCTGCTTTATCAAAACGTGTAGCAAAAGTACTCTTAAACTGTTCAGGTTCAAATAAGATATAAGAATAAGGACTTTCTCCTTCTATCCTTGCTTCAAATTGATTTTTATATTTAACGCTATCGAAACCAAAATCTTTCAAAAAGCTTTGGAGTTCTTTATTTAACTTAGCTTGGTGGATAGAATACTCTAAAGTATCACTGCCGCCCTCCATAGATATTTCTGTAAAGCGATCTAAGTAAGGAATAACCTTACGCTTTAAGGAAGCGCCTATAACTTCAGACGTTACTCCTTTCTGAGTATTTTGTTTCGCAACTAAAGAAATAAAATCTTGTATATTATTAGGAGCTAATAACTCTTCAGCACCCCAGCTACCTAAATCTTCTTCAAAGACTAAAGGATTTTTAACATTTATATAACCTTTAGTCATGGCCTTGTTGGAAATTTCTCCTGCCTCCATAGCAGTGTCAATAGTTTTTTCAGGTACTTCTCCCATAAACGTAGTAATGTTCATTGGTAGAGGTCTTGTAAGAAGAGAAGCTGCTTGACCTTTAGTACCTACATGAGTGCCTAATTCTCTAGGCATAGCAAAACTAAACTCATAGTCGGTGTCAAAGGCATCTGAAGTCCCTCTGAAAATAGGCTCTTTTTCTTTAGAGTCTTTTATAAAATCTTTTAGTGCCTGATCTCTATTTTCTATATCCACATCTCTTACTTTCTCGACGCGGGTAGGCATATCAGGAACCTCTAAAGACTCTAGAATAGAGCGATCTTCCGGGCTTAAGGCTGCAATTTTTTCTTTATAATCTGCACCAAGTCCTTTCTCAAGGATAGGTATTTCTTCATCCTTGAGTGCTAAATGTTTTGCCTCTTTTTGAGCTAGTAAACGAGACAGTGATTTTTTAACATCACTCTTAGGTCGTTTATCTGTAAGACCTTTAGAGTCTAAAATATATTGTATATTAGAAGTTGCTTCCTGTGCTGAATCACCTAGCTCATCACCTAACTCTGAAGCTATATTATAAGTTTCTATCTCATCTTCTGTATAACCTCTAGCACGACTAAAGTCTTCTCCCATAATTAATTCATCTTTGTCACCTATGAATTGAGGATACTTACTTCTGATCTGATCCATACTTAAGTCATGTTTTTCTTCTAACAAAGCTTTAGTTTCTAAATCTAAAAAGGCTACAAAGTCTTCGTCATCTAGCTCTGAAGGAATATCAGGATCACCAGACTTATAGACTTTTAATATTTCTTCTGCGGCCTCATCAGCCTCTGCATCGTTAACTACACGCTTGCTAAAGTCTTTAATAGTTTTACTAAGTATCTTAGCTATACCACCAGCTACAAAAGCTTTACGCTGTAAAGGGTCTTCTCTATCTTCTACATCTGTAAAAGCTGTACCCGCCTGTTGGTTGTAGGGAAGCCCTGTCATTTTATCTATGCGCTCATCAGGTTCTTTAGATGTATTAGGTACGTCTAGTACCTCACCACCTTTAGCATATACAGATCTTTTAGGTACTTTTAAAAGTTCTTTAAGCTCAGTACCCATCTCATAAGCACCAGCTCTTACAGCCGCTTTATCTTCTTTAGATAACGCAGCATACAAAGGAAAAAACTGAGGGCCATATGCGCCGGGGTTTGCTGTTTTTATAGCTTTATATGTAGAGCCTGCCGTTGGTCCAAACAAAGCCGAACCTGCTGCAAAGATATCACCTTGTCTTTCAGATTGACTTTTAGCACGTAGCAGCACATCTAAATATAAACCGTTACCGCCCCAACGAGCAGCACCTTCAAGAACCTTTTCTGTGTCAGTTTTATACGTTTTGTCACCATCATTAAACATTTCATTTCTAGCATAGTTATTTAACATGCCTCCTGCTTGAAGAGCCATTACTGTACCTACAACCTGAGCAGAAGCCCCTATATCACCTGTTGATAAATTACGTGTAGTACGCTTTGCAATATCTTTAATTACAGTGTTTGTAAAAGCTGAAGGATAAGCCGTTAACTGAAACAATAAAGTTGTAAGAGGATTACCTGATAAAGCCTTAGATCTTAAACCAGATTCTTTTGACGGGTTTAAAATTATTTCATTTGTGTAACGAGCCGCTCCTCTATCAACAAGATCCATAAAGTTATCTTCTGCATCTACATTACCACCAGTTCTATTGACCCACTTTAATCCTTCATCAATGTCTATACCTAATTCTAAAAGCTCATCGCGCTTAGTAGAAAGACGGATGGTTAACTCTTCGCCTTGGTTTTTAGCAAGAGCTTTAAGATTATTACTAATAATATCTCGTCCTATATTAAAGCTAGTAAGCTGTACAGTTTTAGTCCAAGGCTCTAGTAAATTAGCTTTAAAAAATACATTATTAGTTTTACGCCAGTGACGAACATTATCACCACTTAATCTTTCAACTTGGTCAGCAACTGATTGATCTAAAGCAATACTAAACTTTTGCATTTTTCTAAGAGCTTCAGGCTTAGTCATATTATGATTTTTCATCAGAAGGTCTAGTGAGTTATATGTAAGGACTTTGCCCCCCTCTAATAAAGCACCACCAAAGTTTTTAAGAGTGCCCCCAACTCCTCCTCTGCTTACGTTTAATAGTACCTCTGTTAAACTACTCAGAGTAGCTAAAGGAAGAAGAGCAATACGGGTAGCAGTACTTACAGTATCTATTGCAAACTGTGTGCCGTTCCCATAAGTTTTAACACCTTCTCCGGTTTGAGCAGACCAAACACTATACAAGTCTTTTTCAGCAGTCTCAGCTAACCCCTGCTCTCCCGCGTCTCTTAACTCTTTTTGTATATTGGTCAAGTGTACTTCTTTAAGACCTTTAAAATTAGTAGCGCCAAATACTTTTTGTTTAGCTATTTGTTTACTTATAGAATTGTAATAAGACTGCAGTACATTGTTTGCATCATTATCTAAAAACTTTTCAAACATAGTATCATCAGTAATTTTATCAAACTTTCTTTTACTTAAAAAAGAGTTCCCAGAAAAACTACCTTCATCACCAGCATCAAACTTTTTAGTCATCATGCCTAATATAATATTGTCTGCCTCTTCTGCGTTTTCAGCTTCGCCTACCTTAAGTAATAGTTTTTTAAATTCAACTTGATTATCTTTTATAGCCTTTCTATTCCAAAGCCTTGGAAAATAATTACCCGTTATTAATTCTGCTTCTTCATACAAGCCTACTTCCTGAAGCTCCTTAGCAGTATCATCTAATTGCAGTCTAATTTTTTTAGCTGCCTCATCAATAACTTCATCGCCACTTAGTTTTCCACGTACAGCAGAAGAAAGTTTCCCATAAGCTCTTTGTCTCTGCCACCCGTAAGTTGAGACGAGAATAGGATCAAAAGCTTTTTTATATCTTACAAAGTTTCTTCCAAAAACTTCTCCAAGCACTTCTGAGTAATCGGCTCCTTCAGCAGAACGTTTTCCTAGTATGGTTCTTTGTTGGTCATACCTAAATTTCTTTTGAAGCTGTGCCATAGTAGAAGACTTACCTACGTAAGGGTCTAGTAAAGTAGATACTTTACCTCCGTAGTAAGCAGGCATTTTTTGTATAAAGTGGCCTGTATTTGCAAGTGCTTGAGCAATACGTCCTTTAGTAGGAGAGCCTGACTTTAAAATACCCTCAACCATTTCTTCAACGGCATCATCACTTAAACCTTCTTTTCTAGCATAAGTGTTTACAACTTTAATTACTTCTGATGGGTCATCTATAACATCAAAAACCCCTTCAATAAAATCAGAACCTTCTTTATTAAAACCTAATCTTTCTGCATCTATAGTTACAGCTTGTTCTCTGTCTAAAAGATCACCATCTATTCCATTCTCAGCTAAGTCTCTTGATGCTACATTCTCAGGGCTTGCAGCCTGTGCTATTTTCTTTTTTTCTAAAGGGCTTAAAAAATAATCAAAAAGTTTTTTACCACCTTTAGCTGTTTTTTTAACTCCTTTAAATCCTGCTTTGAATGTTTCGCTAATTCCTGCTCCTATCAGAGGAGCCGCAATAGCCCCTACGCCTGTCATTAGTGCTACAGAACCTTTATCTATTTCAGCCTGCGCTCCTACAGCAATATTGCGCGTTTGCACAGCGTAATCGTCTAGCCCTAGAATTACTCCACCTTCTACAGCCGCAACTTGATTACCTCTACTAGCTGCAAAGTTTTTTAAAGTATGTTTAATTCTAGCTTTTACACCTTCTTTAGCAAGAAGCTGTGCTGCAGTTTTAGTGGCTACACTTCCACCCCCTGTAAAAGGTATAGTGGCTAAACTTGCTAATGTAAGAGGGTCAGTAACCGCAGCTTCGCCATAGTCTCCCATAGTTTCCAACCAATCATATCCTTTACCGCCTATTTTAGCAGCTTCAAATAAACCCCTTGCTTTTACATAGTCTCTTATAACATCTTCTGGAGCGCCTTCTAATGTAGCGGCTCTGGAAAAAATAGTGGGTATCTGAACCTCTTCTTTTCGATACCATTCAATAATATCTGGACTCTCCGCTTTTATTTTTTTTGCGCTTGGTTTCTGCTCTTTATTTTCTAAGGCAGAAAAAAAAGTTTTTTCATGGTCAGCAAAATAACCCAACACATTAGACGCAGAATCCATCATACCGCCCGCATTATTTCTTAGTTCTTCTATTGTGTATGAAGGATAAACAGTTTCTTCAGCTATTAGTTTAGGAACTTCTTCTTCTTCTTCAACTAAATCCTGACGATCCTGCCACAGCTTTAGTCTGTAGTTAGGATCTTTTAGCTTTTCTGCTTTATTAGATTCATATATCGGCATATTGTATTATTTCCTATACTATCTATTACTGGGACATTTCATCATGTATAACTACTAAATGATTATAATAAGACATACCTAAACTATCTTTTTCCCTTAGCATTTTTTCATCTTCAAACTCATTTAAAAAGAAAAGCCTAGTTTTTGAAGGAAGAAGGGCAAAACTATCTATTGCATCGTCACGGATTGCTTTATAGTCTTTATCATCCATACCAATAGCAGACGCTGTTCCCTCTGCTGCAAAAAAAGCATCTAAAGCATATACAGAACCAGCATTTTTAAAATTAACTGCATTTAGCCCAGTGCTGCTATCAAAATCAATATCTTCCCAATCAGGAGAATCGTCAATATTACCCACCTCTTCAATATACTCATGTTCTAGACTTTTTAAATTTCCAAAATATCTAGCTTTTGCAACAGAGGCTAGTTTAGAAGAAACATCTTTACCTAAGTCAGGTATTCTAGACTGTAAAGAAACTGTATAACCTGCTATTTCTCCATATATGCGATCCATTCTTGGTTTTAAATCTTTAACGTTAGTTCTGCCTTCTCCTAAAGAAATAACAGTTTCTATAATTTGAGAATTTTGAACGGTCTCTGCTACCCCATCGTCCGTATAAATAGTTTTTATATTACCACTAGCTTGGTTAAAAGAGTTCGCTGCCTCTCTAATATCCCCCGGTGTAGCATTTATAGCCGCCTGAGTCGGTGGCGTTATTTTAGGGGCTCTATTTTCTTTTTTATAAGCTACTGTACCGTCAGCATTATATACTGTGTTTAGGATTTGCGTATAGGAAAAACCAAAACCACTGTCTATTTCTGTTTCTTCTTTTTCACTTCTTATTACGCCTCTTCCCGCTTTAACTTTTTCTAAAACTTCTATAGCCCTTGGGTTTGCCCCCTTAACTACATCTATAGTTAGATTTTTTTTATTGGGGTGTTGTTTTGTAAAAACCCTTACTTGTATATTTGTGCTAGTACCATCGTCAGAAGTAACTGGTAACTGCTTTAAAGGCCCTTTACTTGAAGTAACCCAATCGTTTTCTGTTACTCTATAATCTTCAGTTCTTTTTGCTAGCCCAACTATAGCAGCCAGAGAAGTATCTCCTAAAGCTTTACGTGCTTGAACTATAGATGAGTTTCTTACCTTTGTCTGTTGCTGCAAAAAGTCTAGCCTTTCTTGCCTTACATCTCCTACACTTTTATTTCTAAAAGGGCTAGTTACTGCTCTACCTAAAGCTGCTAGAACACTTCTAGATCCATAAGCCTTAGATAAAGCTGCTCCTAGCTCTTCTTCAGTTTTTACGTTAAAAGAAGCTTCATATGCCTTTTCTATAGTAGGCATCATTGCTCTAGCTTCTTTTCGTGCATCAGCGTATAGAACACCGTTTTTACCTTCTTTATATTCTTCTTTATCAAATTGACGTTCGTGAGCATCTAATTTTTGTTTATAAAGAACATCAGCATAAAAACTTTCAGCACCTGCACCATGCTCCAAAGCTTGCTGATGTCTTTTTTGAAGAGCATTAGCTTTAGCTTTTTTTGCTTTTTGAGCATGTCGCATGGAAAGAGCTTTTTCAGAATTTAAAAACTCTTCATACTTTTCTTCTTGAGGAGTGTTAATTAAATTAGTTACTCCTTCAGTAAGAACCTGACCTGCGCTTTGTAAAAGAGGAGCCAAAAAATAACTACGATATTTATCTTTTTGTGCGTCTTTACGCCGCTTATCTTCTTCTGCGCGTATACGCTTATACTCATCTCCAGTAGCTTCCGCAAGACTAGCATAAGCACTTCCTAATGATCCAAAACCGTTAGCCATTATTTTTCTCCTAACAATGAACGCTGCTTAGGCGCTTCTACTTTATCTAGTTTTTCTGAAAGACCCACAGGGAAATCTTCATCCCTTTCAGGCTTTCCAATTGTTTTTATTTTCTGATCCATAATAGACATTTCTTGATCTTCTGTTACAGGCAGCTCGTCTTCATCGCCCATAACAGTAAAATCTACATTTGCTCTTTCTGCTAAAGCAGCTATCATGTATGCGATAGGTTCTGCAACCATTAACATCATATCAGGGTTGAATAATCCTTTTTGAAAGCCTTCCATAAGAAACACTTGAGTAAGTTCCATAAGAGACATTCCAGACTCTAAGGCATCTAGCATAGCCTCGTAAGTATTTTCTTCAGTAAAAACACTAAAGTAATGCTCTAGAACATCAGTACGATCCGTAAACTTAGGAGGCCCTTCAAAAGGTTTAGGAGAATCAGGATCACTTGTTAAAGACTGCCCCGGTATAGGTCTGTCAAAAGATGTTCCAGCTTTAAAGAAAGCCTCATCTAAAGATTGTTCATCTGCCATAATTATTTACCTTTTTATTTAGTAGCCAGTGACGGAACCTGTTGCAGGAACGCCTAATTTAGCCATCATTTCTCTATACATATCAGATCCACCATAACCCAAAACGCCGTTGGGCATAGCTGTTAAACCTCCTCGTCCTAAGCCCATGCTGTACATGTCCGCAAACTCTGTGGATTGTTCAAATACAGGCTGCGTCATTTGTGAAAAAATAGAATATTTATCGGCAACTCTTTCAGGAGAAATGTACATACCTTGAAAACGTTTTGCAGCTTCAGGCATATCTGGAGCAGTAAACCTATTATAAAGTGCTTGAGGAGATAGTTGATCAGAAACAAAGTTTGCGGCTGCTTCACCTGTAGTACCAAGAGGATCAGCTGCAAATTTCTTATAAGGGTCTAAAATACTATTCTTCATTTTGTTAAAGAAACCTTCAGTTCCTTCCTCTATAGTCTCTTGTAATACACCCGCACCATCTTTTGCTATAGTATCACGGTACGCTTGACTAGCTTCTCTCATATCTAAAGCTTTAGATGCTGTATCAGCATAAGGAGAAGAAGACTGAGTTGTTACTGATGCTGTAACAGTATTAGTATCAGCCAGAAGAGATTCGGGCGCTTTAAATACGTCTAACTTTTTCAAATCTTTAATAATAGCAGAGTCAGGAGCTGCTTTTCCAAAATCTAAAGCATCACTATACGTAGCTTCTACATCTGCAGAAGTCATAGGGGCAGTTTTAGGTATTATTTTATCCATATCTGGAACGAAAAGATCATTAATATCCATAGAAGCTGCGCTAACCATATCACCTTTAAAAGTGCTAAATGAATTTGTAATTGTTTCAGATGCAGTTTGCCAAGCACCGCCTTTACCAAAAATACTAGAAGGTGCACTGGCTATATTAACTCCGGGAATTTTATTAACAACATACTTACTAACATCTTTTATAAAACCTGTAACGCCTTTACTTATTTCTACAAAAGGTTTGGCAATACCTTTAGCGAATTTAAAAGCTGATCCTATAACCTTAGCAGCCCCCGCCCCTATTGTCCCTGCTTGACTAAGCCAGCCTAAAGCTTTCGTACCCATTGAACCTAAGCCCGACATTAAAGCCCCTAGTCCCGGTATAGGAATAAACATCATGGCAATCTGACCAACAATACCAATCTTATTCATAAATTTACCTACTGATTTAAAAACTTGTTTAATAGGTTTAAAAATCTTTTTAAAGGTTTTCTTTACACCCTTCCATATCTTACTAAAAATTCCCATTTACTTATCTCCTTTAGCCTATTTCAAGATTTTCGTTACCATCATAATAAGCATCATTAATACCATCACCATCTGTATCAATATTAAATGATCCCGTAGGATTTCCTGTCGTTACAGATTCAGCGGCGCTATCTAGCATTTTAAACAGTGCTGCTCTTTGAATTTTAAACTTGTCATCGGTCATAAAAGATTCATTACCTAAAGCAGCATTAGCAACGTTAATCATACGATCTCTTTCTGACTGTTCTCTTTGAAAATCAAAAGTAGAGCGATCTCTAAGCTGCTGCCACATTTGAGATTGAGTTGTCTTATCCATATCAAACAAGAAAGCTGCTGTCTGCTGATTAGCTGCATTCTGCGCTGCTGTTTCTGCAGTATTAGCACCTCTTCGCCACGTAATATTTGACTGCTCTACTGCTTGTGCGTTAGCTGCGTTCCATTGTTCTGCATTATAATCCATCTGAGCATTGAACTGACTTACCTGCGTTGAAAGCTGTGTATTTAGCCTAGATACTTCCATCTCATTGCCTTCACGTATTGCAGTCATTCTATTCTTTTCAGTTGAATTAAACTGTCCCATAGCGTTGCTTTGAGCAGCGTTAAACTGATTCATCTGCTGACCTACACTAGCAATAAACTGATCTGTCTGCTGCTTTGAAGTAGCATTAAACTGTCTAGAAGCATTAGTAGCTGCAGCCTCCGTAAGAAACTGTTGCTGCTTTAATTGCTGATCTAATATAACAGCCTGCTGATTATTACTTAAGTTAGCCATATCCATCGTTAAAAAGTTTCTAGCGTTTTCAATAGACACTTTAGTTCTTGCATCAGCATTAGCAAGATCCATAGAGGCTAAAGCCGTAGCATTCTGCATAGCTCCTTGCTGTTTGTTATCAAGGTTTTTCATGGTCATTGACTTCATAAACTGACTGTTAGCCAGTTGAATCTGCTGATTAGCATCAAACTGTTTCATGTCCATATTAGCGTCTATCTGAGCGTTAAACATACTAGCTTGTTGCTCATTAGAAAGATTAGCTAATCCCATTTGCTGCGCTAAGGTAGCATTAACCTGTGCAGCTCCCATCTTCTTCTCAAACTTTTGAAGCTCTGCAACATTCTCAGCAGACATAGATTCGGAGTCAGCTTTATTAGCCTCAGATAAATTAACTAATCTAATCTTTTCTTCCATTGAAAGATTTGCAAGGTCTGCTTGTTGAGAAAGCTGCTCGTTCTGAGACATTACAGAGGCAAAAGTTTGGAGGTCTGCAAGTCTTCTGCTGTTTTCAGCAGTCATGTTTGCAGCATCCGTAGAAGCTCTTTCAGCTAAGTTAGCCAGCTCCATCTGCTGCTCGTTGCCCATGTTAGCCATGTCCATCTGTTGAGCCATAGCTGCGTCAGTCTTCTTGAAGTCTACAAGAGTACTTAGATTAGCTAGACGCATTTGCTGATCAGAAGACATATTAGCTCTATCAGTAGCATTCTTTTCAGATAGCTCTGCTAACTCACTCTTTAATCTAACATCAAGATTAGCTTTCTCCATATCTTGATTTAGCTCTGCTTGTCTTATCTTACGACCTACTTGAGCATTATAAGTAGCTAACTTAGACTGCTGTTCTGCAGACATACTATCAGCATCAGCTCTATTAAGAGCTTCAAGATTTGCAAGTTCCATTTGCTGCTTCTGGCTAAAGTCTTGAGTAATAACCTGTTGACGCATTTGCGCTTCAAGCGTAGACTCCTTTAACCTAGCATCAAGATTTGCAAGCTCTACCTGCTGTTCGGCACTTAAGTTTTCAGAAGATGCTTGATTCTTAGAAGCTAGATCAGCTAAAGCAAACTTCTCTTCCATACTAAAATTAGCAAGCTCTGTTTGCTGTAGTAGCTGAGTGTTCTCAGACATAAACTTAGTATAAGTCTGTAAACGTGCAAGCTCCATCTGGTTATCTGTACTAAAGTTAGCAGCATCTGTTGCAGCTCTTTCAGATAACTCAGCCATACGCATCTGTTGATCATTAGAAAGATTGGATAACTCCATTTGCTGTGCCATACCAGCATTAGTCTTTTTAAAGTCTACAAGAGTATTAAGACGAGTAAGTCTTTCTTGGTTTTCTGCAGTCATTGTTTCACTGGCTGCTAGATTCTTTTCTCGTAAGTTAGAAAGCTCTACTTGAATATCAGAACTAAGATTTACTCTTTCCATCTCTTGCTGGAATTCAGCTTGTCTTACGTTACGATTTATTACAGCCTGATATTCTGTTAATTTAGACTGTTGTTCTGCACTAAGGTTCTGACCTTCTGCTTGATTTAAAGCCTGAAGATTAGCTAACTCTATCTGCTGTGAAGCGTTTAGATTCTGTACTGCTGCTTGCTGACGCTGTGAAGACTCTTGCTGCGCCCTTTGCTGACCCATCTGAGCAGTCATCATTCTAGCTTCTTGACCTTGTTGAGCCTCAGTCATTACCGCCTGTTGACGGAAAGTACCTTGCTGAACGGCCATGTCTTGAGCCATTTGAGCTGTCTGAGAAGCCGCTGTTTGCGTATTAGCAAGATTCTGCATACGAATCTGCATAGTCTGCTGAGACTCTTGTAGGTTAGCTTGCTGCTCATTGCTAAGGTTCTGCTGTGCACGTTGCTGAAGAGCCTGTGCGTTGCTCTGAGCCATAGGTAAAGCACTCTGTATAATAGCATTAAACAAAGCATCACGGCCTACAGTAGACGCTGACAAGCCTCTCTGAGCCATCATCTGCTCTATCTGTGCTACAGCGGGTCTAGCCCATGCAGGAGTCTTACCTTCTTCCATACCTGCCAAAAGGTTTTCCATTTGAACAGATACAAGAGCTTCTTGAGGCATAGCAGCAACAGCAGCATTAACCTTTGGATCTGCTCCACTATCTATTTGAGCTTCTACAGTTGCAGGGTCTTCTGAAACTGCAGCAGTAATTTCAGGAGGTAGTTCTGCAACAACTTCTGCCATATCAGCAGCAGCCATCTTTCTTTCTTCACCTGTAACTGCTTGCATTTTAGAAGCTGCTAGTGTAGGTACGCCGTCAATACTTGCAGCGTTACCTCTAGCTTTCTCACCTAAAATAGCTTCACGACCTTCTAAATCAACAGAAGGAGCATCACCTAGTTCAGTAGCAATCCTTTGAGCTGCTTCACCTGTAGCTGCTGTACGCTGTCCTATTTTTTGAAAGGTTGGTAATTCTTCTAAGTTTGTAGTTTTAGCAGTAGCATCAGAAATATCTTCGGTAACAAATGTATCTCTATCTAATACACCCGCTTGCTGTGTAGCCATTGTAGTAGCATCTGGAGCTTCTACAGCTTGACCTGTAATACCTTCTCTAGTTGCTACTCCTGCTTCACCTAGAGGATCTATAGCTTCTTTTCTGCCTGCGCCTACATCCTGCATTTCTTGATAAGTAGCTTTTGCTGCTCGTTCTGTTGGCGCTCTTCCTAACTCTTGAGCTTCTCTAGAAGCAAATTCACCTTTCTGAACAACACGTTCCGCAATATTAGGAAACCTTTCCATGACCTTAGCTACATCTATTTCTCTGCCGGGAGCAATCTTTCTAAGCTCTGCAATTTCTTCCTCTGTAATAACCTCTAGCACTCTTTCTCTTACTTGAGGATCATCAGGATTCTGTATAACATATTCTTTGTCGCTTGTTACACCATCAGCATAATCTTTTTGATCAGGTCTTTTAGCAGCTTCAACAGCCATTGCTTCTTTTTCTTCCTTAGTATCACGCAAAGGCGTTTTAACTCTTTCTGAAAGTTCTGCGTCTGTAGCTGTCGGTTCTTTACTTACGTCACCTTGAGCAGCTTCTGTAGCTGCTAAATCTTTAACGTCTTTAGAATAGTAAGCAGGTGATTTTTTAGGATCATCTATTAGGATTCGCTTGCCTGTTTTATCATTGTAGGCATATACTTTACCCGCAGGTGGGCCATCTGGAACAGGCCGTCTACCTGCAGTAGCAAATCTAGACGCGCCCCGGAAATCTCCCTTTATATCATATGGCGCTGCTAAAAAAGGTTGCTGTAAGCTGTACCCTTGAGGAACACCGTATTCAGGTTCTTTAGCTGCTGTAACAGTTGCTGTATCTGTAGTGCCTTCTGCAACTGTTGCTGCTGCGCTTGCTTCAGCTTTAGTAATATTTTCTTCATTTATTTTTTGTATTTTTTCAGGTTGAGTTTGGTAAGTTGTAATATCATCAGGTGTACCTACTACAGTTGCTTTAGGGGCATTGTAAGTTAAACCAGTTTCTGTTGGAGTTACGTTAGCACTACCACCTCCTCCATAAGTAGGGCTACCACCACCACCACCATAAGTGAGGCCTGAGCTACCACCTGAGTTTGCGGCGGCAATTGCTTGTGCGTCAGCTATTAATGCTCTTTCTTCGTCAGTTAAGCCATCAGAATTACCATCGTTAGTAGAATCGTCTCCACCATTATCAGCGTTAGTAGAATCGTCTCCACCGTTTTCAACTTGATCAGGAGCATCAACGCCTGTAACATTAGTAGCAGTATTAGTA
>Ga0181380_1000787_pt1 | contig 14098 bp, 5 predicted proteins | sample 3SPOviralmetaG_FD_130116 | JGI IMG/M metagenome (GOLD analysis project Ga0181380, IMG submission 130116) | Marine viral communities from the oligotrophic San Pedro Time Series (SPOT) site, San Pedro Channel, CA, USA - 3 SPOT_SRF_2009-08-19 | ecosystem: Environmental > Aquatic > Marine > Strait... | reverse complement strand
CTCCAGTGGTACGACATTTCTCCTGTAATTCTCTTATCTAGTCCTCTGTAAAAAAGTGCATTAGGATCAGGTCTAAATTCTGTCTCGAACAATTGATCATCAGTGGGCGGTTTGATTGTAATTATTGTCCGTGGATTTATAAAAGTCTCATCAGGTGCTTCAATTTCTATATCAAAAAATCTCTTTAGTAATGATATCCTTGCACGGGTCTTTCTTTCCTGCAGTGGATACACCGATGAATCATTTTCTTCTGCCTTTAATGATACCTTTACCTCCCCGAATCTTTGTGTCCATGCCTTTATCTTACGAAGTATTCTTGCCCCCTTTTCCTTTGTTATTCTCGGGGCGGTAGGAGACATTGAGTTTGCTGTGATTGCGTTATTTAGTTCCGAGGTGTATTTTATTACTGGACGATAAACTTCTCTAATAAAACTTGTACCTTCACCAAGGTTTTGGGCGGAAGCTGATGGAATCTTGCCATAATCAAAATAGTGCATGCGCATCAAATTCGACATTTTCGAATTACGAATCATATCACGCAAAGCAGCTTCAAATACTAGCTCTGTGTATGCCCAGACACTCTTGTCATCAAGCACCATATCATCTTCGTCAGCCAAAGTTATCGTATCAATTATATTTTGAAGAAATTTTTCCTTTGGATTGACTTCTGTACGACCCTCCCATTGATCCGATGGTGATAGCACTATCTCAGGCATACCATCTAAATCTGTAGCAGATAATTCGTCGATGTAAGAAGTTGCATTTAAATGCATATCCAGGTTGGCAAGTACAGCATCTTTGAGCTCCTTACTCATACCATCATCATTACCACGCCAAGAATAGCCCATTTCTTCCCAAATTCTTCTTTTTTCTGCAAGCCCAGATTCTTTCCACTCTCTTCTTTGTTCATCGCTAGGTCTTCGCCCCGCAGCCTCTTTATAGTAATCACTGTACAGACGATCCATGTCCTCCTCAGTCATCGGCACGTTTGATGAATTCCATTCGTCTGCTTGCAATTCAGTATCCCTAGATTCATGTATTTCTTTCGCACGCCGTAATGCCTCTCTGTGAGTCTTAAGGTATTCCAGCACTAATTCACCGTGGTTTTCCTCGTTAAAAAACTCACCCTCTTTAGCAAAAAGTGTTATATACTGGGCATTATATCTTCGGCTAACTGCATTAGAGCTTAAATCGAAACTGATGTATCCTCTTTGATTCGGGCTATATGATGGTATGTAATTTAGTCCTAATTTATCGTTTACCTGATTATATACATATTTCTTTGCCGCTATGTATCCCGACTTATCAAAACTTTCAAGTATTGTGGATATATCACTGTACAATTTGAATTCACCCATCCATGCAACTGGCAAAAAACTTTCGCTTTTTCCGGTTTTCGAATCTTTGGGGTATAGGATCTGATAAGCCTCACCGCTTATATTTAATGCTTCTGCTTCTGTTGCCTGCTCATTATACATCTGCATGAATATTTCACCCGTATCTTTTGACTTAGACAGTCTGAGTATAATTCCTGGTGAATAAGCAGCTTGGTCATTTTTAATAGTTACATCTCCATCAAACTTGACAATTTCTATCGTCTCTCCCTCGCCTTGCGCACCTTCATAATTGCCCGCTAAATACGACCCTAAAAGGGGACCTGTACCGTCCCCCATCTCCTCATCTACGATATTAAATATATTGTCTTCAGACACTGGATCTAGTTGTGGTGCGAATACAATAATCTCCTTATAGTCCACCAATTCACCGGGCCATGTATTAGTCGGCACATAGGACCCAAATTGATCCGTAACTTTAGTTTCGATTAGTGTTACTTGACTTGATTGCTCTACCAGTCTCTTTATTTCGTCTGCCGTGAATTCCTTCTCAGTGTCTAGTAAGGTGCCAATAGTTGCATTAAGCTCTGCATTACTCACACCTGTTTTCTTAAAGAAATTAATCCATTTTTTACCTGATGCTTTCTTTGGTGCCTGTGGAGTCTTGGGCTTCTTTGGTGCCTGATCCTTGATTAACTGCTTAATTTCCTTTTGCCTAGCAATCAGGGGTTGTGCTTCCTCCCTCTTGCCTGCTTTCATGAGTGCAGGTATCTCTTCCTTCTGAAGTTTGTTAAGTTCTTGCCTGAGAGATTCTGTGTTATCTATTTCTATTACCTGAGGTGCAGTTGCTTCTGCCATTACCTTCTCAAGTTTAGAGTATAGGACAGGAGCATGGTTCTCTGCCATAGCTGCCATATCCACAATTGTAGTTTCTTGTGGTTGTAAATCCCTGTAATGTTTATCAAGTCTTCTGTTTAAATCCAGTAGTGCTTTGAGAGCCGTGCCATCTGTATTGATACCTAGTATTTTTAGTAGCTTCAGGTATGCACCATAGAGTGCATCCAATAGACTGCCTATGAATCCCTCACCATTCTCATCTATTCTCTTTTGCAGGTCTGAAGATACACCCTTGGTGGATAACCACTCGGCTAAATCCCTGCGATTCCATATACGATTAAGAATCTCTCTTCTTCGTGTTTCTACATTTTGCGCAAATAAACCTGAAAACTTTGTACCTTTTGCCTGATCCGCAACCTCATTTATGACATCATCTATTAGGTCAATAACATCTGCCAATTCAGAACGCTCACCTCTACGCTGTTGCTCCTCATAGGTATGGAGTGAATCCTCCATAGTTCCGTGCCACAACTCATGCATACCAATAAGCATGAGAATATCTTTCTCTTTGTTTCCGGTTATAGGTAATGGTTCACCAATCGGATCCGCTTCACCAAGAAAGAAATCAGGGTCTATGAATACAGTCTGCATTTGTGGACTGAATAATCCACGAGTGATTTGACCAGGTTCTGATGAAAGAGTTGTGGTTCTATCAAAATTAATTATTGGAAGCCCAGCATCCTGCCTTGCATTCATCATTTGCGTAAGGACACGATGTAGCTCAGTGGCAAAATCCATACTCTCAGGAAGTGCTTGGTTAGAGATAATCTTGCCTATGTTATCAAGAGCAACACCACTGAGGTCGATACCAGGCATATTGGCAGGAAATACTTCTTCCATTGCCTGTGCATTGCGTAACTTCTGTTGCTCTGATATTGGCTTAGATTGACTCGTATTACTCTTCTGTCCCTTGGAGACATTCTCCATATGGGTCATTGAGTCCTCGGTAATATCTGGCGTAAATGGCAGAGAATCGCTACCATATGGGTCACGCATCTCAGAAATCGGGTCTTTGTTTGGAGCCGAAGTCTTATCATATATCGCACCTGTTGACTCCTCTAGCTTCTGAAACTCACTCTGCATAGTAAGCAGTGGACCCTGTTTATTTACTTTCCTATTTAAATGATCATGCAGAAGTTCAGTAAAATGTATTCTTTTATTATTAGGCAGAACTTGTCTGGTTACATTTTTGAGGAACTCAATAAAGATATCGGCTGTAGTCTGCGATATGGCAGGTGCATTCGCATCGTCCTTTGCATTTATTAACGCATCCTTGAAGTCAGCTATTTTTGTGGCACCTGATTCTTCTAGTGCCATAAACGCAAACATGCCGTTTTCTTCAAAGGCTTCAGCTATTCCCTCCAATGCTTCCTGCATCATGCCTGATGTTTCATCAGGTCTTCTGACTGCATTAAGGATTTTACTAAATGCACTTGATAATAATTCCTTCTGCTTGTCGCTAAGCTGAGCCTCAGAACCTAGTACTTTATTGACCAGTGCCTCGTACTCATTGCGTACCGCAATGTTCACCTTCCCATATGTATCAGACTCTAATTTAAATGCCTCGTCTGCCTTAATAGATGGTGCTTTGTTTTGTTGCTGTATTATTTCAACAATTGATTGTGGCTCAACCCTGTCACCTATGTGCTTAATAAATGCAATGACCTCAATAATCCCATCTACCGAAGGGTTGTCCATATTAGCAACCATGCTCGGCAGGTCCATCAACTGCCCTCTCTCCCCCTGCTCTACTCTATTACTTGCTACAAATGCAGGAGTAACATCCACTAACCCCAAGACCTCCATTAGCTCATCCTTGGTCATCTCAAAGTCAACTTTGCTTATCGCAATCTGATGGAGTGACTTAAGTTGCTCAGCATTAAATTCATTGAATAAAACCTCACGCCCTAACTCTATAGGATCGGTTCTATCTTTCATTACCTCCAAAACTTCTTCTAAAGCTATAGATTCAGAAACTGACTCTGAAGGTGTTTGTGATTCATCAGAAGCTTGCTCTATTATGTTCTCACTTTCTCCATCCTTATCGATACGAACAACTATATCCTCTCTGCCTCTTCTGTTAGCGGCACTATCGCCTCTTTTAAGTTGCTCAAATAGTGCATTTACAAATGCTCTTGCTACTCTCTCTGCATTAGCCTCGTTAATTACTGCACCTGTCTCATCATAAACTAATTGCTCCTTGTCACTAAAGTATTGGACCAATGTCCTTACATCAATCGTTCTAGGTGGTGCTTCTTCTGTCTTTTTTGGGTTTACAAATTTCAAGGACTGCATCGCGCCCATTAGTCCCTCGTGTCCTAGCTCAGTTTTTCCACGCTTTGGGTCATCAAGTATCTCGTAGATTTTATTTACAATCCTCTGACCATCAGACTCGCTCATACCTTCGAGGATATCGCTTGTCTTTAAGTAGTGCCAAGCAGGTCTACGACCACCTACAGGTAAATAAATGCCAATCGACTCACTGACTACTGGCTTGCCATCCTGATCGACGAAAAATACATCTTTACCCTCTGTATCATACGCTAAAGCAAAGTGTAAATCATGTGCCTTTGAGAGCGGCTTATCATTCACATACTTCTTTATAAGCTCAGGAACTTTCGGATGTACTGTTAACTTAGCCTCTACCTCAAACTTCTTAAATCCTGACACCCAGTTCTCGTATTGATCTAGACTATCGAACCGCATCCTAAGACTACCTGGACGAGCCGAGAAAAGTATGAGTTCTATCTTTTCGAAAACTTCCGGCAACTGCTCATATTTATTAAAATCAGCAGCAGTTAATAAGGCATTAGGTTGGTCACTATTTCTTTTTCGAAACTTTGTTATCTTAACATCTTCCGTACCCGTCTTGACTGCCCCAGTAGGAACTGCTGTTCGTAGAAATATCTGACCTGATGGTATATGCCTAAGTACAATCACGCCATTTGACTCATTGTTTCCTATTTGAGTGGACTCAACGGAAGGCATATCCTTCCTTTGCTTTGCATTCTTTGCAGAAGTCTTTGCCTCTAGAAGTTCACTACGAACTGTTGTAGCACTAGGGTCATCAGTTAATGAGAACCTACTTTTCAACATCAAGTGTTGCTGTTCATTTAGTAGGTCAGTCTTTTGCTTTCCACCATCAAATACCCACTGTCCATCTAGCACCCTAAATTTACCATTTGTATCCTGCTCATTTAATCCTGCCTCATAGTCGGGCATATTAAAACTGATCGGATTAGATAGAGTAAAATTAAATGTCACCCCATCAAAAGTGGCATTAATTATATATTCATCACTAAACCTGATGGACGACAAATCATATAGATTTCTACCAGTTGCTCGTAATATAATATCGGGTAAAGACTTCGGTCTTGATATATCCTCTCCTGTTCCTACCGAGCTCCCCCTGGAGAACATCCATCCATCTTCGGTAACTTCAATAATAGTCTTACTGTTCCCAAATTTTATTACATAAGTGCCATTCTCTACCTCAGGCAATGCATCAAAGGCTTCACCCTTTTGTTTGATTTCACTTTCGTCCTTCTTGTATCCCTCGACTTCTTTTGGCTCTGGCTTTAATTCAGGATCCTTGGTTTCCTTAGGTTCAGATGTTTGCTGTTGTTTTGGAAGTTTCTTTTTTCCAAAATTTCTCGGATCAGCAGTGATGGTTACACCATTTGCTTCTACATCAATTGTTCCATTCTCTAGGTTTGCAGATACTATCTTCCATTCAGCATCAGCCAAGTCACCAATGTTAGGATTACTAGCAAGCTCTTTCTTGAAACCTCCGGCTAGAAACTTTACCTTGCCATCTTCCTTTTGGTAGGACTTTGCTTGGATGTCTAACTTCCTATCAATCAGGTCATTCTCCTGTGCTTCTCGCTCAACTTCTTGTTGTTTACGAACAGACTCTGCCCCTGCTTCTTCAGCGGCTTTCTTTGCCTCTTCTGCCTGTATATCAGCATTTGTCTGCCTACCATCTTTATGGATTACCTTATGGGCGCGACGAAATGCATTAAGCATATCCTCTTTAGATGGCGTACCCTCTTTACTTAAATCATAATTAGACTTTACCCATGCTGTATACGCATCGTTCTCTATAGCTCTTTTAAGGGCTGGGGTGAACTGTTCGCCAATCAGAACATCGGATGTAATTCCTGCATCATAAATTGTTTTCTCTAATGCATCGTAAGCAGCCTGGTCACCATTGGTGATGCCCTGATCATTCTTCTCATTACGAGTAATCTCTGCCTGATTAACCTTTGACTCCTTTTCTTGATTCTCTTCTTCCTGTTGTTCTACCCCTGCGTCTTCCTTGAACTTATCTACTATAGATGGATCGGAAGGTTGCTTAGGATTAAGTAACTCTTCCCCTGCCTTTTGTACTGCCTGCCTGCGGGTATTTTTGGCAACTGCATCAACCACACTCTTACTTGCACTTAGCTTAGGTGTTACGAATGGAGGAGATAGTAAAGTTTCTACCTCCTGCGTGTTACCATCTGCATCCGTGTAAGTAAATAATCCTCGCCCATCTCCTATTGGTCGTAGATAAGTTGCTTCTTGTCCTGTAACAAGGAATACCTCATCGCCTTCTTCCAAGGCTTTTCGGTCATAGATTGTCTTGGCTCTCTCTTCTAAATTCTTTCGGGCATCCTCTATAATACCTGCATTTCTTAATCTGGCCGCCTGGACTGCATCATCCTTAGCTTGTTTCTGTGCCTGTCTTTTAGGAACTCCTGCATTATCTGCTAAGGTGAATGCACCCCCTGCAACACCACCACCGATAGCACCCAAAACACCCGCATCTAATAGTCTGTAAAAGTCAGGGTCACTGAATGCTCCCGCCAAGTCTTCCCCGAACCCTGTCGAGTCATTCTGTCTTGCGTGTGCAAATTTATCTGCGGCTATAGATAACCATTCCTGCGTTGCTTCCGTACCTCCCTCAAGCACCATGCCTGCACCCATTGCCTTGAACAAGGACTTCTTGACGAAGTTATCTGCACGAGCCGCATCAATTGCACTGATATTTGTCTTACCAGGAAAAAATCTACGCAGGACTTGCCCACCAAGAATTGATGGAACAACACTATCCAAAGCACCAATTGCAGATCCAAATGCAAACGAATATGCCTGTGCATCCTCAAGTGGAATATAATCCTCATGAGTTTCAGGTAATCTCGTGTAGGGTAACAAAGATGTGTACACCTCACCCATACCCATGGTTCCACTTGTAGCAGCACTACCACCATAATTACCCCATGCCTGTGCGTATCTCCTTGCAATCTCTTGCCCTTCTTTTCCGAGCTCTGCAAATGCTTTATTCTTATCTGCAATTAGGGAAGCTGAGCTTTTACTGGGGCCACGCTTTTTAATTTCTTTCGAAATTGCTTTGCCTACAATTTTCTTTTGCATGACCTGCGGAGCAACCTTCAAGCCCGCCCCTGCAAGTAAACCTGTAGCACCACCTGTTCCTGCGATAGTCACCATTGTGGGAACTACCTCACCTACACCAGCAACGAAAAAGTCTGCATAGTCTGCGAATGTCTCTGCATCCTTTAATGACTTAACAGTGGTCTTTGCTTTTCCGGCATCACGCATAAAGCTTTCAGCCAATGAATCAGAACCAGGTGTCGTAATACCAACTGTATCTCCAATTAATCCAATACCACCAAAAATTGTACCACCTGTTATATTACCACCCTTTTTCAGTCCCTCCACAAGCTGATTGGGATAGTGCATCAATCCATCTCGCTCACGCTGTATCCTTGCATTCGCCTGTCTATACATGCGACCAAGGTTGGGCATCTTATCTAAGTGCCCACCTGCCTCAGCCTCCTTGCCATACTGATAAAGGATCTGATCGTCCGTGAAGTTCTTGTGAGGGATATTTTGTTGTGATAAATAATCCCTGTATTTTTTGATATAGGATTTTTCGTCCATTACCCTGTTCGCCTACTTGGTCTAGGTGTTGTCTGTTCTTCTTTTCGCTCGAATATGCTCCGTAATAAATTACTTGGTCGCTTGGCAGGTTCTGTTCTTAAGTTTGACGGTGAAAGTCTTGGGTCTTTAGGTTTCTCCTTTTCTTCCTTTTCCCCCTCACCCCCGCCTGCTTCAGGCTCGGGAGTAAATATGCTAGGCTTTTCCTTGGCAGGTGGTGCTTGAGGAATTGGGTTTTGTTGTCTCAGTAGAGGAATGTTTTCTTTTATCTCCTGCTCCGTCATTGGTCTGACGCCCAAAGTTGGGCTTACCATCCTGTATTCTATATTATGCTTCTTTAAAGATTCCAGAGTCACAGTATCTCCTCCTTCTAGCATAATCGGTGAACCACTTGGAGACTCTGGATCTACAAACCTTTTAGATTCCTGACCTAGATTAAGATACTCCAAAGCAGGCGAACCTGCTGTCGAGCCATTTCCGACAGTAATATAAAACCCACCATTCTTTCCCTGAAACGGAACACCTGGATCTAGTCGTGCTATCTCTTCATCTGTGCGCGCAACAGGAATATCCATAGCCGCAGGAACCTGCTCCATCAACCTTTTCTTTTCAAGCATCAAGTTCATAAGGTTTTGACTTGCCGCCTTTAATGTAGGGTCGTTCTGCATTACTCCTTGCACAACCTCTCCTGCATTTTCCACCTCTGACAACTTTGTGTTTTGGTATGCCTGTATTGCACCATTCATGTTGGTCAGACCATACTTTTGACTTAGCTCATTAAATTGATTATCCAAGGGGTCATCCTCATCATACTCATCAAGTTCCAAGTTTAGTGTGCCTTGTGCAAATTGAGTAAACCAACTTTTGAAATCATCAGTGTATCCAATCTGCCCGTTTTCGTTTGTAAACTTAGCAGGAAAAAGTTGATCAATGGCACCTGCTTGAGCATTCGCCTGTATTTCGCCCATTCCTGCATTGAGTCGCCCGATCTGCAAATTGAGTTGTTGACCTTTGCCAACATATCCAAAGGCTATATTTCGTTGTAGTATTTTTTCGGCAACATCATCCGGTATATTCTGCAAGTTAACAAACTCTTGCTCATTGTAGTATCGCTTGAGTGCTGGCATTGATTGGTAGAGTTTTCTTCTTTGACTAGCATCAAGACCTGTCTTCAATTTATCCTTCACAACTCCCAACACTGCATTTCGGTCTGAAGCAAGAAATTCTGCCATACCTCTTTTCATCCCTCCACTTTCAACAAGGAAATTTATAATAGGCCCTTTCTGCTTTTCGTAATCTTCTTTTTTCTCATTGTATGCATTAAACTCTGCTTGTCTTATTTGATTACCGAGAGTTGTACTTTCTAGAGTTGCCGCACTTTGTGCTATTTTCGTGGCACTTTCACTAATCCCTAGTGCGTTTTGTGTCCTAGTATTCTGTATATCTTCTATTTGACCTAGATTTTTTCCAATGCTCTCAAGGTAATCAGGATTACTTGCAAGGCTTGGATTCAGCCCTTCCACTGCCTCCGCAAAATCATCACCATATATCTTGGTATATTTGTCTTTAACCAACTCGGCATTTGCCTTGCGTTGCTCTTTGCCCGCTTGAATTTTTTTCTTGTTCGCATTAACCATGGCTACCGAACCGAATGCAGATGCAATTCCACCTGCAAGCCCTGTAGGGTCTGCCATTGTTGCAGCACTTAAGTATGCCAAGCTTGGGTCATTTACATCAGGGTCTGTTGCGAGGGATGACAAGTTATTAGACAATGCCATCCGTGAACGCATCGTGGTATTATCCCTTGATGCTTCTTCAGCTTCTTTTCTACGTAACGCAGATTCTAATGCCCTCTGCCCTTCTGCTCCTATTACTTTTGCCATGATATTATGTTCGTGGAACTATGTTGTTTGTGGTCGTGATATTTGAAGGAGCACCCGCACCTCCACCACCTCCACCAAATACTGCATTAGCTAGTAGGTAGGTACTTACCCCACCTTGTACACCCTGAGCCAAACTACCCATAACACTCTCTTTTACAGGAGCCGTGTAGTTAGGCACATTTACCTCAGGTGTTCTACCCTGCCCGATTTGCATGCCTGCTTTTCTTAATGAGTCACTCGTTACATTTTGACCAGCGTATACATTATTTAATCCGGCAGTAGCGTTTGTTGCTACAGTATTTAAAGCACCTGTGCTTTTTCCAAAGTCTTTACGATTCAGGAGATTTTGTTCATAGAGTGCATAGTCAGCCAGTGCACCTTGTTCTAATGCCTTCGCTCTGTTTGTTGCAGATGTGGTGGCTATTTTATCTGCATCTGTGGCATTATCGAGAAACACTTTATCAGCGTCTTTTGCGTTATCAATGTATGCAGTGCCATAGTCCTGTGCGTTATCAAGATATACATCTGCTGCATCCTGTGCATTTAATACACGATTCTGTGCGGCATTAACCCCTGCACTAGTGTATGCATTCATTAGTGCAGCTAGAGTAGCAGCTTGTGAATTCCCTGATGCTCCAACTACGCCTGTCCTGCCTGTGAAATTTGCTCGAGCTGCATTCCTTTGTCCCTCGTTAAGAATCGCTTGAGCCTCTGCCTGTGAAGCCGAGAGTCTCTCCTGCTGTATTTCATCAAGCCCCCTAAGTCTAGCGTCAGTATTTAACCCAGCTCCGGTAATTCTAGCATCACCCTTAGCTTGTGCGCCCGCAAATCGGGCAGATGACTTACCAGTGAGTCCTGCTCGACTAGCTGCTTCAACATCACTTACGCCCCCAAGCCTTGTGCTTAAAATACTATCCAAATACTGTTGCCCTGCCGCCATCTCGGTTCCGTCATAAACTTGATTTACAGTATCAATCATTCCTTGCTCAGCGCCCGACATTCCCTGCCTTAACCCCTGCACCCGCTCAAACTCAGACACACCATCATACCTTTCACCAATTGCATCGTAACCACTTTGGAAATCATCTGCTATATCCCCCTCTAATTGAGATAAGTAAAGAGGTAATACCGCAGACTCTTTTGCAGTTCCATCAGCATTGAACATACTAAGATTTTCATCGTAGTCAGGGTTCTCTGAACCATCGTCTTTGAGTGGTTTTGCCGTAAGCTCCGCATATGTTGCCCCCATAGCGGCACCACGAGATTGGTAGTATCTCTCCATCTCCATCTCATTGGCCATTTGCGAAATCGCAGCATTCGCATCATTCTGTGACTGCTGTGCTTTACGCGCACTTCTACCTGAGAAGTACGAACCTGCTGCGGTTGCTCCTCCTACGATTAATGCTGCTGCTATAAATGCCATTATTTTTCCTCCATTAAAAGCTTCATGTCATGTGCGGTGATTTGTGGATCATTAAAATCTTTTGCTATTACATCCTCCTCTACCTTATCCACTTCGGTTTGATCTGTCGCGTGGACTGTAATGAAGGTACAGGCAGTGTGTGTGAATATGATTCTCTTCGTACCTGGTAAGGTGATGTCAAAGTAGGGAGCCTCCAAGCTAACCTTTCCGTGCTCCGATAGGATAGAAAGTTTTCCCTTCATAAGAAAGAATGGATGTTTCTTTTTATGAATCTTGGTGACAATAAACTCCTGAGCCGGAAAATTAACCTTCCTGATATATTGACCATCAGCAAAAAAGTGCTCCACGGGATTATGTTCCTCTATCTCATCACCTGTAATCACACCATCATACTGATCAAATACCCGATGAAATTCTGATATAGAATTACGAAATGCTTTTCTTTGAGCTAAGGAATTCATTCTAAATAAAAAGATGTGTCCATTGTTATTTTATGTGTAGCCATTAAATCTTCTTAATTGGGTAGATGCTAATTTGTTCTAAATCAGTACTATTAGAGCCCTGCAATGCTTCTATATGTGAAGTTAGTCCTCCGTTATTCTCATTAATAACCCCTCGCTCACTAGATGCAGCTGAATTCGTGTCATAACGGTCTAGACTATTTGATAATGAACAATTCTGGGGATGTATGTATTGTCTATAATTCTGAGAGTCGCTTAAGTTATTAGCACCCGATATATACGGGGTATCGAGAGTATGTAGTTGAATAGAATTCCTCACCCCGTCATATACAAGACCAAATGCTGCCATACTAATTCCCCCAATCTGAGCTGAATATCCCCACCGCGCCCATCCAACACAGATTGATGTGTTGAATAAACTTAATGTCTTATCTTGAAGTGTATAAAATGGTTCAAAATCATGGAGATTTGTCACAAACGAACTGGCAGAACCATAACAATAAAACTCATAAACACAGCCCCGGGCAGTAAATAACCCAGAACGTTCAACCGCTGCATATCTAATCACGTAATGGTCTTCATCATAAAGGTATCCATCTAAATTCGCGGCGGCGTTACAAGCTTGTTGAGCTGTAACAAAATCTTCCGGGAGAGTGGGCAGACCGCCACTCGGGGCATCTAATGTGGCACTATCCGTGGCAAGTACAATATGATTGGAATCCACTCCTTTAACAATAAGTGCGCCTCCATCAGGTGCGTTAATTTCCACAGTATTGCCACTCATCACCATACTGTCTGCACCACCATTTAATGACCAATGCCAGTGGTCTACACCGTGGAAATTGACAGTAATTCTATGTGTTGCACTCATATGGTATTTAGGTACTCTACCTCTCCTCTGATTATAGAACTGCCTGGCTGTTCGTATACTAAAACGCCTTGTACATATACCTTAATATTAGTCCAATTTGCCGCTTGATTCGTGTACATCCGTCCACTTGCTTCAAGATATAGATTACTCGTATAACCAACGGAACTCCATCCAGGGCGCCCAGACTGACGAGTATTTTTGGAGTAGGTTTTGCTTTTTATAATACCAGCTTCACTAGGCCACAGTGATGTAATATCAAACTCCTCCACAGATGAAGGAACTGAGCTCTCATATGTGGTAGTACCTCCACCTCCTCTTGGACTCGTTATTAGCACTTGCTCAAACATATTTCTAGCAGTACCAGTTATCCTGACTCCTTTGACAAGAGTCTCAATATTTGTTATCTCAATAAATGGTGTGGCAACGATTACGGAAACTTGATGCGTTGATCTATGCGTTCCGTTTTTAAAACCTTTAAAAGTAACTGTCCAAGTACCATCATCCGATACTCCAAATTCACTAGACTCTGCATAAGGAACTCCGCTTACTGCATTTTCACCAGTGTCCCCACCACCACCAAATTTTTGTGCCCTCCAACTCCAAGAGTCCAGGTTGCCAAGAGTAACATCCATTGAGATTGTCCTAGAAATAGGGTTGTACGCTGCCGTGCCTGTTATATCAGTAGCAAGCTCCCATATGGTGGTTCCGTTTAATACTAGTTTCTCTAAATCATAAGTATTAGAGCCGTCTATCCACTTAACTGCCTCAGTAACTCCTAAAGGAATATTCATATTAACACCAAAGACCTATCTTATACTCCTGTATGAATTATATAATTAAGCGCGATTGTGGGTTGCACATTTTCGTGTGTCGTCCCAGAGCCACCCGCAACTCCTGTGTAGATAGTCTTTCCACCACGAGATACAACATTGGTGCCACGTTGACCAATATTACTTTTATGCACTGAATACCCGCTGCCACTTCCACTATCTCTTGCGTCATCGTTTGAGCAATAAATGGGGTGACTATGCTGTGGCATGTTTGCTTCTGTCAATCCCACAGCCTCGCTACCTCCCTTGGTTCCCAAGGCGTAAGAAGCTAGTGGAGTTCCTGATGCGCCCACGCCTGCGACAACTCTACCCCGAAGGTCAGGTAATTTAAATGTCGTCGAGCCATTTCCTGCCCCATAAGTAGTTCCTATTGCAGTAAATAAGGCGGAATAAGTTTGTCTTGATACTACTGAGCCATCACAGATTTTCCAAAACGAAGGTGCGGTTGACCCCGCGAAT
>Ga0181380_1000785_pt1 | contig 14102 bp, 7 predicted proteins | sample 3SPOviralmetaG_FD_130116 | JGI IMG/M metagenome (GOLD analysis project Ga0181380, IMG submission 130116) | Marine viral communities from the oligotrophic San Pedro Time Series (SPOT) site, San Pedro Channel, CA, USA - 3 SPOT_SRF_2009-08-19 | ecosystem: Environmental > Aquatic > Marine > Strait... | reverse complement strand
ATGTTCTTTTACTTGTTGTGCTATAAAGCCTAAAGCTCTCTCATTTCCTTTTTCAACTCTATCCTTATAATTATACCAACAACAACTTATATCTCTTAACATAATTAATGCTTTATTATCACTAACATCAACTATGTTTTCTTTAATTCGTCTATCACTTGATACAATAATGTTAAACCCGTCGCTCCAAATTCCCCCATTATTGGTTTTGATAGCTATATTATATCCCACAGAGGGAGTCCATCCCCCGTTGGCGCCAGCTGTATTTAAATAACCCACATTTGAAGGAAACAGATTGACGGATTTGGAAACGTGTAATCCAGCAGCAGCCGTAGTTCCACCAATTGCTACTCTACCATCGTTTGCTTGAAGTGATAAAACTTGATTATATCCAACACCTTGTTCAATAGTTTGTATTCTCGCATAACTTGCGGATGGTCTTGAAATAATGAGTTGGTGGTCGCTGTCGGCTGAGTTCTCAACAAGAAATTGACCTCCTTCGACGAAAACATCACCATCACCATCTAATTTGATATCTCCGTTAGTTTCTAAACTTATAGATGGTGTTCCAGATGTTAATAAATTTGAAAACAGCATTTTAGAATTTGATTCATAATTTATTAATCCACACACCCCTGTAATTGATGATAAATCGTAATTAGTTGTAAATAATGAAAGACCTGAAACAGATGCAGCTCCAGAAGACGCACAATTTGGATTAGTTATTTGTATTTCTGTATTAAGCAAACTACCCGTCGCTGGATTATGAACTTGAAAATTATGATTTGGTGATATGTTAAGTCCAAGTTGATTTCCCGATTTAGTAAATAAACTTGTTTTTGTGGTATTTGCTGATATGTTTGAAACATTTGTAGCAATATCAGTATCATTAGATGAAATATTTGAGGTATTTGTTGCTATTCCACTTTCCATAGAATCTAAATTAACAGCTTGAGTAACAATTATATAATCAGTTTTTGATTTCGCATTGGTAACATTGCTGGTGTTTGTAGATATATTTCCACTATTGATTAATATAGCATTTGCGTTTGCGACTCTTCCAGCATTTACAGCTGTAATATCTGTAGCATTTGTAGAAATATTGCTACTATTCGTATTTATGTTAGAAGTATTTGCGGATATATTTGAAGAATTGTTTGTAATGGCTGTAGCTTGTGACGAAGATATAGTTGTTGTATTTCCAGCTAATGCTGTAGAAGCAGAAGTTCCAAAACCCGGAAACGATGTTTTAGCTGTATTCGCAGTTATTGCAGAAGCCTGACCTGCCGATATTGTGGTGGTGTTTCCAACTAAAGCTGTGGAAGCAGAAGTTCCAAAACCCGGAAATGATGTTTTTGCAGTATTCGCAGTTATTGCAGAAGCCTGACCTGCCGATATTGTCGTAGTGTCACCAGCTAATGCTGTGGAAGCAGAAGTTCCAAAACCCGGAAATGAAGTTTTTGCAGTATTCGTAGTTATTGCAGAAGCCTGACCTGCCGATATTGTCGTAGTGTCACCAGCTAATGCTGTGGAAGCAGACGTTCCAAATCCTGGAAATGAGGTTTTTGCTGTATTTGCAGTTAAAGCAGAAGCCTGACCTGCCGATATTGTTGTGGTGTCACCAGCTAATGCTGTTCCTGCTGAAGTTCCAAAACCGGGAAATGATGTCTTTGCTGTATTTATATCTACATCACCTCCTGAACCAAGTTTTGCTAAATCTCCAGCAACACACAAAGAAGACTGAACAACATTTCCAGCATTTGATGATACAAACACTTTATTTGCCACGTGTCCATTTAATGCTAATCGCTGATTTATCAATAATAAATGCTGGTCTAATTCATACTCTAAATCATTACTTGGGTAATTTTGACTTGCGATAGAATTTGTTGTAACACTTCCAGCATTAAAGTTCAAATTTTGAACAATTTTATTATTAAAATTTATAGAATTTTGCGAAAATGTTAAAAGGTCATTTCCACTAAAATCTTGAATTTTTGGTAGTTTTAAACTTCCATCTTTTATAGTCAAATTACATTCATCAAATTCAATGTCATTATCACCAAGATTCCCTTTTGTTGAAATACTTATATGAGAGTTGTGTCGGTCATCGTTATTATTAATCAATATTTTATCACTATTAATTACGAATGTTGAATGATTATCACTAAGCGTTGGTATGGACATAAGTATATATTAATAGTATAAAAATTATATATTTATGAGAATGATGAAAATCGGGCGTTTTTTCAATCTTGTACATAGGAAATGCAAAAAACACCCAAAAACACCAAAAAAAGTCGATAGACACCATCATCATTTTAATCACAAGCATAATTTTTACTCTTACGACTTTTGATGCGAAATCCACTTGGCTTCTTCAAATATGAATCTGGTTCCAATTGGTTAGGAAAAGGATTTGGTTGATTTATAGTCACAGGCAAATGTGACCTTGGGTTTCTTCTCCCAAGTTTAAATCTGGGATTAATGATGATTTCCTTATCCTTGCTGTTATTATCTTCATCACCACCTTTATTGTGACCACCTACCTGTGAAATATGGCCAGCTGCATTCGCGAAAGGATTATACTTTAAACTTCCTTTACCCCTAAAGTTGAAATCATCAACCTTTCCAGCTTCGAAACCAGCAATATCAATTTGAGTTTCTTTAAATTTTGTTTCTTCATATTTTTTTCTCGAAAGTAATGAACCAGTGCTTTTTATGCGAGATTGTTTTGACCTAACAGATGCTTGTTGAGGAAAATCACCTTGTTTAACAAAATCAGGCATTTTTACCCGAAGATTTGTATCTTGAATTACACCAATTTTACCAGCATTATTTGCTTTAGAAATAATGTCCATTGTTTTATTCACAGGGAATTTTATTCTTTCTTTCATATACATTTAATAAAGAAAAAAACCTTTTACCTCTCCACCTGTAAAATCATTCTCATTATAAAAATGAAATCCAATAATTGCATCTTTGAAAGAAGTTGGTATTGGTGTCATCATTAAGCCTTTTTCACCATAATATTGTGGTAAGAATTCAAGGTGTTCAGCACCTATTTCGTGATACACTTCTTTACCTTTATACTGCCTACCTGCTTTTTTGAAAGCATTTTTCATATTTGATAAAAGCACCTTTCCCTCTGATTTATAAAGACTGTCAAAAGATGGTTGTGCTGATTTAATCATTTCATCTTCGCTCCGTAATGAACCCTGAATACCATTTAAATGATTTTTTAAAAATTCTAATGATTTTATATAATGGTCCATTTTGTGATAAATAACATTAATCGATTTTATCGAAAAAAGTTTATCTGCTGCTTTTCTATCTTTGACTATTTTCATCGTTGCATATGTAGCATCAGGACTACTCTCAATAATATAACCATCACCAACGTGGGTGTATGGCTTATTCCACGGTAAAACAAACAAGTTTTGTAAATTTGTTCCAGCAACAATATCATTAATATCAGCAATACGAAAACTCACTGGAACAAGGTCATCAACTAATTGACGACTTGACTCAAGAAATCCTCTTGGACTTCCATAATTATAATTCACACAACAAGTTCTTTTCTTTTTTTTATTAAGACAAGCCGCAAGAAGAACACTTGGAATTGCACCTAATGAGTGTCCTGTGGTATATATAACAACATCATCATTATAGTATTTCTCTATAAAAGCGAGCACTTCTTGTAATGATTTTTCGAAATAATGGTAAAATCCCCAATGAACACTCATTCCAAGATAAGTCGTTGGTGCTGCTGCAGCATCTATACCGGCATCACTAAGCATTTTGTCCATTTCAAGTGTAAAGTCTGTTCCACGATAAACAATCGTAATAGCTTTATCGTCTTCGTTCCAATACATACGTCCTTGTGTTGAATCAAAAAAACCTTCTGTTCCCATAAATTGGACATCAGTATATCCTTCTTCTATTTCGCCACCCATAGCAGTTGATGCTTCTTCATAAGCTTTATTACACAGATAAGCCAAATGACAAGCAACATCAATAGAAAATGCTGTTTCTCTGTCAAAGTCATTTTCCTTTTCTGGACGAAAGTTTATATTACTTATAATTGTATTTTGTTGATTTTTACTTATATTTTTTTTTGGGTCTTTTTTTTCATCTTGTTTTTTTTCATCATTTACATCTTTAGTTTCTTGTTTCTCTTTTTCTTCTGTTTCTTGTGTCTTTCGTTTTCTTTGAAAACCTTTTTTCAATATATTATCAACATATATGTCTTTTATACTTTTTTCTGGTTTTGACTCTTCTCTTGGATAATGATAAGAGACTCCTTTTCTAATAATTCGATGTCCATCACGATACTCTCTATTATTACCGACTTCCATTTCGTGAGTTAAAGCTTTTATGTTCTGTGCGTAATCAGCTTGCGTTTGCCGTATTTCTTCAGGAGTCGATTCTGGAGGCGACTGTAATCTTCGCCCTTGTTTAATATATTTAACTTTTTCTTCACTTATTCTATTGAACCATTTCTTCATAAATCGTTTTTTGTTTGCGTTAAAATAAATTGCCCAAAAATCAACTTTAGGATTTAAAGTTGTATCTTTTGCAAGTTGCTTTACTGTAATAAACATTGGTGAATCTACATCTGCTGTATCAAGAGGCATCAAAGAAGGGTCTTTCTCTTTTCTTTTTTTATTGATTAAAGCTGTATATTGAATTAATGCTCTTTTGTATGCAGGGTCAGTCTTTGCTTGGTTTTGAAACTGGTCAAGTAAAAATTGGTCTCTAATACCAAGTAATGATTCAGCATTGTTTGCGGCAGAACTGCTGTGTCTTCGTGGTTTAACATTTTCAATAAAAGTATGAAAATCATAAGATTTTTTAACATTGGTGTAAAGAGTTGCTAATTCATTTCCTCGTAGTAATGGTCTTCCCCAAGCATCTTTTTGTTTAAGAATATTTAAAATTTTTCGAAATTGACTTTGTGTTGAATCGCTTGTATGACCATTGTTAAGCATTTCAGCCAAATGATATCTAAGTCCTGTTTTTGTTTTCATTGATGGGTCATCACTTCCACTGATAAGTCCCAAACCATCATCATCATATGAAAAACTTGAATCACCTTTTTCCTCATCTTTATATTGATTGTAATCATTGACAAATACAAATTTCGGCATCACATTGGCTTCACTGCGTCTCCATTTTGGACCAAATTTTGTGTAAGGCATTACATATTTATAATACTGCTCTAAGAATGAATTGTTCTCTTGTGCATTTTTATTATAAGTATCAGCAGCTAATGTTGTAGCTCGAGACATCTTCTCTCCTAATTCGGCATATTTCTCATAAGTTTCATCTAATGCTGCGACTCTATTAAACTCTTCTACTATTTGAACAACTGTTAAAGCAACTCCAGCAACAGCGGCAACAGCACCTACCACTGCAGCAGCGGTTCCCATAGCAGCGAGGGCAGCATCACCAGCAGCTGCTCCAGCATCAATAGCAGCAGCGGCTACATCGACTTCAGCACCTATTTCTGCAGAAGCACCAAAAACCTCGTCAAAGATGACTGATGTCTCTTCTACAGTCTCAGTCATTCCGGGGATTGTTTCAGTTGCACCAACTTCCGCTTCAACACCCTCATCAAGAATTACATCAAATTGTTGGTCTCTTGTAACAAGGGAAGAATTATTTTTCACCATTATATCAAAATTCTCACTAAGTGTAGATTGAAAATTTTCCAAATTTCTTACTTCCGCGAGTTCGTCGAAATCCATTTCTACCTCCTCAAGTTTTTCACCCCATTCTGTTGCTTTTGCTTCTGGACTCATTTCAGGCTCTTTTGACTCTATTTGGTTTTCCATCTCTATTTTGCTTTCACCTTGTGGAAATTGTTTTGATGTTTTTGTTGATTTTGATAAAACAGAGTCAGGATTATAAATAGCCTCGTCTAACATTTTATCAGTTTCTTCAAACATTTTATCTATATTTTTCAGGTTTGGGTCGTTCATAATGTCTAAATCAGTATCCATAATATTTTGAGAAGCAGGCTCAGGGTCAAACGATGGAGCTTCTTCCTGCAAGGTATTTTTAAAATCTATTGGGTCATCATAAAAATCAGTCATTTCAATATCAGCCATTATATATATATTTAAGAAAAATATATATAATCATTAACACTTTTTACTTCTAATTTTAATGTTTTCAGGTATGTATGGTCTTCTTCTGTCTTGATATAAATACCTGCGTGTTGCTTCTTGTGGAACAACAATTCTTCGAGTTCTTTGTTTTACTAATTTTATTCTTTCACGCTCATTATGGCGTTTATCAATATTTTTAGCTTCAGGAAGCATTGCCCTTGTAGCAGCAGCCATTCCTCCCAAATGATAATGCACATCGACAACCTTCTCAGCCTGAGCCTCAGGTCTCCCAGCATCAGCAGCGTTTGCAAGTTGCCTGACAACTTCACCACCACCAGCAAAATTTTGATTTGGTTGAAGAACACCCTGAAGCTGAGCAACATTTAGTCCAATAGCAGCAGGGTCAATAATCACACCGAGTCTTAAGCCGACACCTTTTTGGTAATAATCAATAATCTCTTCTTCTAATCTTCTATGAATCATTCTCAGTCTAACTAATGGTGCTTTTTCATTTAATTTATTTGCTTCTTGGATTAACTCTTTAAACGATTTCGTCTTTATTTCATCTCTATATAATTGTATGAAAGCACGAATTTCAGCTAATAATCTTTTTGCAGAATACTTCATTCTATTCCTTTCCATTGAAATCTTCTGTCCTGTCCTTGTGGTGAATTGAGCCATTTGACCTTGTGGCTGCCCAGGAACTCCTCTATTAATTTCTAATAATTGTGGGTCTTGTGCAGCTGCGGGAACAGCCTGAGCTATTGGTATTGCTCCTCCTGGATTAGGAGGACCACCAGGAGGACCACCAGGAGGAGGACCACCAGGAGGACCACCAGGAGGAGGACCACCAGGAGGAGGACCACCAGGTTGTGGAACATTTGGCTGATTTGGTGGAACAGGTGGTGCTGGGGGTTGAGGCTGATTTGGTGGAACAGGAGGAGGCTGGGGAGGCTCTGGACCGCCGCCACCGCCGCCACCATCATAATCATTATAACGAGCAGGTGGTCTAAAATCACGAGGAGGTGGTCGAGGATTTCTATCACCAACATCAAAATTATTATTTCGTTCAGGATTGACTGGTGGTTGTTGAACGATATTGTCATCAACATCGGCTTCTTGAACTTCTAAGACAATTCCGGGCTCAGGCTGACCACCAGGAACACCAACTTCGTCAATTCCTTCATCTTTTGACTCTCTTGGAAATTCGTCTTCTATCTTACTCTCAGCTACTTTTTCTTCGCCACCAATTCTTCGATTTCGTAATTTATTCTGTCTTTTGTTTTTTTTATTTTTCATCATTTTTTGATATCTACCTTCTCTATCCGGGTCAGGATATTTGGCTCTGGCTTTATCATCATCTCTTCGTTCCGGAGTTTTAGATTCACCCGCTCCACCAGTATCATCATCTATGTCCATTAATGTATCGCCTTCAAAACGACCATAATTCCTTTGAACTTTCTTTTGCACTCTACCACCTGTCACACCTTCAACTTTTCTTTTATTTGAGTCTTCATCTAATTTTACATTATTATCCACTAATCGTTCATTGTTAATAAAGTTCTCTCTAAGGTCTTTATAGTATTTTCTTGGATTTCCCGCTTCCATTATTCTTTGTCTCATACGTGATGTCTGGTCGCTTAGGACTTCAGCTCTATTCGCCTGTGATTGATTTCCCATTTTCATCTTTGATAAAAAATTACTATATTTTGTCTGTCTTACCAATCCGCCTGCTGACTCTTTGAACATTTTTTTGTATGATTTCGTGAATGGGTCATAGTATAAACCACTCTCTTTTCCATTTGAGGTTTTTTTATAAAATTCTTCCAATTGTGCATCTGTTGCATTATTAGGGTTTTCACTCCTGCCTCTTTTACTCATTATAATAAAACTTTAGAAAAAAAGTTTCTAAACATCATATATAATGCCGACCTTACATTTATTATTACAGCCTGGACAAAACGGAATTACTAAATGTCTTTTATCAAACCCTCTTAAAGCTCAAAAACTACACCTCCATTCAGTGGTCATTAATAAACAAGCAGCTGGATATGCTGGAAGTCAAATTTTTGTAAGACTTCCTTTTGCTTCAGCATCACAAATTCATTCAAATCATAAACGAGGATTTCTGTGCCTTCCTACTCAAATTTCAACATTAGGAATGGAAGTGCATAATTTTAGTGATGGGCTTCCAATAGAATGCGATAATATTCCTGAATCATTTGAGTGTCAATTATTACAAAATGATATGACACCATTTACATCTAACCAGGACTTACTTGATGTTCATTTATACTTTGGTTATGAGACAGCCAGTTTATTCTAACTATATTATATATATGGACGGATTACAAAAACAATACAAAAAACCACAAAGACCATTTACGGTAAGAAGTAGAATAGACGCAAATCAACGTGAGTTGGAAATGGGTGATAGAGTGGATTCTTCTAAAAGACAGACCCTCCAAAAAACATCAAAAATATCAAAAGCAACAAAAACTAATCATTCCCTTTTAGCATCAAAATATCAAAAACAAGAAAACGGTAAGCACGCCTTACCTAATGGATTCTTCAAGAATGTAAAATCATTTAATGTAAATGATGTGCCTCGCAATGCTTTCATACTTTGTATAGCAAGTAGAAGGTCAGGGAAGAGTCATCTGATTACGCATTTCCTTGAAGAATACACTAAAACTCATAAGACTGATGGAGTCTTTTTATTCTCAAAGACCAATGCTGGATTTGATGGTATCCCAAAAACTTACAGATTTAAAGATTTAGCAATATTGAATGACCTCGTGGAAACCCAGGTTAAGGTCAAGCGTCATAATCAAAATTGTAAGAAAACGGAAAAAATTAAGTCAAATATAATCTTGATACTTGATGATATGATTGGAAAAGGTGGTTTAGGAGCAGAAATGCGACGAGACCCAATACTGAATAAATTGGCTGTAAACGGTCGCCATCTTTCGAGTGATGATGACAGTAATATGATGGTCATACTCATAAGTCAAATTTTTACAGGTATCAGTCCTCAAATTCGCCTGAACACTGATTTTCTTTTTACAACAAAATTAGCCGCAAGAAGAGAAAGAGAGAATATAGTCAATTCATTTCTTTCATTAAACTCTGGTCGTAAAGGTTTAGCAGAAAGTTATGAAGTTTTCGATACAATAGTAAATGCTGATGATTTTAATTTTATTAGTATTCATACTACTAAGCAAAATAAAAAATCATATTTAGATTATGTTTTCAATTTCAAAGCTCCGGCTAAATTATTGAATAAACGTCTAACAGGAGATAAAAGCGATTGGGTTCATAATAAGAAAGAAGTATATTGGTAAAATTTTTATCTTACTATTATTTATAAGAAATGTCAAATCCGTTGCTCAATTCCGCCGCCTCCAGTGCTTTAATAAGCTCACTTGATAGTGTCAGCTCAAAAAAGAATCCTTTTACCTACTCATATGCCCAAAAGGGTAGTTTAACATCTGCTCACGTTCCCAGTCACTCCCGGTCAGCAGTAACCTCTTATGCTACTTCTATTGGTTTTAACCAAAATATTGATTTTCCCATTTTGAAAAATGGAATCCTCGAAAATTTATTTGTAAAACTCGTTTTGACCGCTCCTGCTGGAACACGTGTAAATGCTTCTATTGCTAATTTAATCATAGAATCTATGTCACTCATTACGAGTGGTAGGGAGATATGTTCATCTCGCCCATTTGGACGTGCCGCCCTTACTTCTCATAAACCATACTCAGTTAAAAAAAATCTTGAAAAGATGCTTGCATTACAAAATGGTAGATACGCACCAGCCAACAATCAGGTTGTTGCCTACGTTCCAGCCTTTTTCTCTTGTTTTGATTCGCCGGAACAGATGTATCTAAGCACATTTGTAGAACCGCTTACACTTCGCCTGAAAATGGGTTCTGCTAATCAATACGCTGATGATAATGCTGGTAATGCTGTCAATTTGGCTTTAACCTCCTGTGAGCTCGTTCAGGTCTTTCGCAATCTCAGCAGTGATGCTGAGCAAAAGATGATTATGGAGGATTACTCAAATAGTGAATCCCTCGTCCGCATTCAATATGACTTGGTGGAAGAAAATACTGTTAAAGCTGGAACGGCAAATGCGATTGATACATTCGAACATAAATTTACATCGAATCGCACTTGTTCTAAAATCTTCTTTGCTTTAGAAAGAGTCGCTGCTGATGTTGCGGGAGGACAAGTAATTGCTTCTACTGCTGATGGACAGTATGGACCTATAAAACGTGTAATTGTCAAAGGTAATGGACAGACCCTTTTCGATTTAGACGCAGATTTATTTAAATACGCATTATCTCAAGATACTGATTCTGCGAATAGTATGTTTTCAGTCGGTTCTCAATGGGACGCAGCAATTCCTCATATAGCTAATGTATATAAATTAGATTGGGGTTTAAATACGGATAATTCACACCTTACAAATAATATCAGCCTTAGAGAGATTAATGATTTTCAGCTTATTGTTCATAGTGCTGATACAGCTGATGCTATCCAATACCGTTTAAGAGTGTGTATGCTCAGTCCCCAACTTGAGGCAATTAATTCCGCCAGTGGGAAAATATCAACTTCATTATCTTCTTAATTTTTTATGTTTTTACTATTTTAATAAAAACATCAAATTTACTTATTATAACAAATTTTATATGTTGAACCATTTTCCTTTTTTCGTGTTCTGCATTGAACATCAGATTTATCGTTTTTGTATGTTTTGCTTGCTTTAATCAATACTTCCTTAAATGTCATATCAGGGTGTTTTTGCCTAAATGATGCAACGTGTATATTCCACGGATTTGTCATATATATTTGTTCAAGATAAGTATTTATATTTTTTCTCTTTTAATGTTGAATTTTGAGATTTCGCTTGATAATGTAGCGAAATAAATTTTGTTGTAATTTTATTCTATGACGAGAATGATGTCAGGTTGGTTTTTTGTGTTTTTGGGGTGTTTTTTACTTTTTACTTATACAAATGCAAAAATACCCCGTTTTTTAAGAAACCAACCAAACCAACAAAACCACATCATTCTCTACCTTGTGCAGATTTCGCCGTTCTTTAAGACACCCAGAAAATCGCCTCCAAGTGTCGAAATGCAATCCGAAATGCAATTGTGTAGATACATTTTACCATCAATTTTGATTATGTCTTCGATTCCTTCTTTCACCTGATTTTCTATTTCAGCGACATAATGCATTATAACATTGTTTTTGATATTATTAAAGTATTGCTTTTCAAGTGTTTCTGTATTAGACTCTTGTTGCATTAATTTTAATTTTCCAATTAATTCGGGATATGTAGCGCACCAATTTTTGAATTCTTCGCTGAGTGCCCTTTCTTCTTTATTCTTCTTTTTTTTTCTTTTTTCTTTATTATGTTCTGCATCTCTGAATTTAAGTTTTGCCATCTTTTCTTTTCTATTGTATTCTTTTATTTTTAATTCTTTAAGACATTTTTTTAGTTTATCATGATATAGTTTTTCAAACTTATTTCTTTCTTGAAATATGAGTTTTGGATTACATTTTTTATTGTCTTCTTGTCTTGGTTTACAGTATCCACTTATAATTTTGTCCATAACAATTTTGTCATCTTCATCATCTAAGTCAATATGACAAGTTCCATCAAGAATTGTTTGTTTATCGTTATAGCATCTCAAGTCATTGATAGCTGGTTCTAAACGCTCACAAATAAATTTCTCAGAAAATGAGTATTTACCGCTATGATTGTTTCTTATCAAACCATGCTTATCTTTCTTAAACTTTGGAAACATGATTTTGAATAATTCTTTTTTTATCACATTATCAGTTTTTGTCAAATATTTTGCAAGATGTCTTTCCTTGCATTTTGGATGAATGCGTTTATGTATAAACGATTTATCCTCTTGTGTAAGTTCTCTGTCATTATATTCGAATTCTCGTTTCTCTTTGTTATAAAGCATTACCATCTCATACAATCTTTTCTTATCTTTTCTATATTCGTATTCAGCAGTTATCTCGTTTCTCTCCCACTCACTACCTGCATTTGCCATATTGATGTTATACTGTTTTTCTGTATATCCAATATCCAAGAAAATTTTCAGTTCATCTTGACATTTCCACCATTGCGAAGAATGGACTTTTCCATCTTTAGTAAAATGCCTTTCTACTTGAAATTTATGATGTTCGAGTTTTTCTTTCAAGGAAGCGATTTTATCTGGGTCCAGTATTTTGTCTCTCAGTTTATTATAGCGTTCCAAGTCAATACTTGAAATTGCATTCCAGCTGAACTCACCAGCAGAGTCTTTTCCCTTATATGTCTCTAAATACAAATCTCTCGCTTTTGTGTTCAGCGCTTTAGAGCTTTTCGATATTTTATAGCCAGTTCTCTTCATATACTCTAACAGCATATTAAAACCATTTGCTCTTTTTTCAAGCAAAAGACTATCTTGTAGAATGGTCCAAGATTCTTGTTCATTACCGATAAGTGATGCTCGATTGTCCTCTTCGAAAGGAGCATATGTTTTGCCAGTTTTTAAACAGCCTAAAAGTTCAATATTTGGATATTCATAGACTTGTATGATATTGCATTTCGGATTGCGAATTCGCATAGACGATTGTATGACATCTCTGGCAGATATCCAATTTCCATAAGAAATGTAAACTTTATCAAAATCATTTTTTTCATAGTTTATACCAACTGTGATTGTTGAATTTACAACAACAAGCTTAATATCTGTATTACCCCATAATTCAGTTACATTTTTAAGCTTACCTTTTAATGTATCACCACTATCTGCATGATGAACAATTTTATTTTTTTCTGGGTTTAAACCTGCATCTTCGCATAATCGTTTAGCATACACTTCAATGCTTTCGATACTTTTCGCAGCAGTATTATCAGTTCCGGATTTGAATGGATAGAACACATAGAGCTTTTTGCCGTTTTTGAGGTCATCAATAATATTTGCTCTATGATTATGCTCATACTTATGGATAATGACATGTCGATTTAATGTATCATACTCTTTTTTTCTCATAACTAAATTATGTTCAAAAGTTTGATTTGCTTCAGCTTCAATATTGTTGCAGATTTTAATTGTTCGATTTGCAAGAAAAGCATCCATAAGAAAAACTTGTTGCTTACATGATTGTAGGCATTTTGTCAATGTATACCAATTCTTAGTTAAATTCTTTCCATGACAGTTTGATGGTCCAAAGGCATTCCAGACGCTTTCAATTTCATCAATAATGACAAAATTATAGGCTTCTTTTCTATCTTCAATTTTCCAAAGACTCTCATTCTCAATAACAAGACGTTTCTGACTTTGCAGTAATTTTTGTAGATTTTTACCTTTTAATCCTTGTGTGTCATGATAATGGTGAAATTCGAAATCATTTATGAGGTTTTCAATTAATCTTTCAAAAATATTATCTGCAAAAGAAGTCCGATTTGTAATCCACAGGACTGATGCATAAGGATTGTGTTTGAGTACATCAATCACTGTATATGTTTTTCCACCATTCATATTTAATCCCAAAAATTGATATTTTAATTTATTCAAATGTTTCGGTTTTATGTAGCATTTACCATTTTTATCTAACTCGTCGACAAGAGTGCAATTGATTCTTTTGCAAAAATCAGACTTATACAGTTCCAAGTTATAGTTGCCAAATTTGCAATCATATATACTCTCAAAAAGGAGTCTGATAGTTCTTCTTGTATAAGGATGATATTTGGTATTTTTTAGTTCTTCCCATTTTTTATCATTATGACCAAAACACTGGTCTTCCTCACGATGGTTCCACTCCAAGTATCTCTCATCCCACAGCTTGAGTATTTCTCTATCTCCACCTTCGAAGTTGATATACCAATTACATACATTAAAGTATAATCGTCGACTAAGTTTATACTTGGATTTGACGCAATTTGGAATTTTCATCAAAATACTTACAGCAGTGTCATAT
>Ga0181380_1000784_pt1 | contig 14103 bp, 28 predicted proteins | sample 3SPOviralmetaG_FD_130116 | JGI IMG/M metagenome (GOLD analysis project Ga0181380, IMG submission 130116) | Marine viral communities from the oligotrophic San Pedro Time Series (SPOT) site, San Pedro Channel, CA, USA - 3 SPOT_SRF_2009-08-19 | ecosystem: Environmental > Aquatic > Marine > Strait... | reverse complement strand
ATGTATTAGAGAAAATATATGGGGACCAACCACAGGAAAGCATTTGAATTGGATTAATAAAGATAAATATATAAGGGTTGATTCAAAGACTTTTCAGGATAGGCTACAAAGATTAAGAGATAAATATGAAAAGAAAGACTAAAGAATATTTGATTATATTTGCGTTTTTATCTGTGCCAATATCATACACATTGTTAATATTTGTTTATATGAAGTTTTATCAATGAATAACCTTAAATTTAATATATTAATGGCTTGTATGATTATTATCACGTTCATTTATACATTAATCACAGTTTAAGACACATAATAAATATTTAGGGGGCTATCCTTAGGGGTGGCCCTTTTTTTATGGTGTGTGCACTATTTCTTTATCGAAAATTTGACAATTAATAATTAAATAATATTATTTTTTTATGTTTAACATTAAAAACAAATCTAGTAAACAAGGGGAGTTATTATTCATTGATAATCATCAGAATAATTTAAATTCTTTGTTTAATAGTGTGGTTAATAGCCAATCGGTAAAAACCATTAATATTGTATATGAAACATCTGATTATTCTATATTTGCAAAAGTTGACGGAAACAGAATAATTGATAAAACTAGTGCGGATATTAGCAGGATAAAAAATATATCTGAATCCATAGAACAAATAGGACAGTTTGCCCCTATCGTAGTTGAGTGGGATGACGAACTAGGTAAATTTGCTATTTTGGATGGTCAAACTAGATATGAGGCTCAAATTAGAGCAGATAGTCCTGTAAAATTTATTATTGTGGATTATATTGGTGATGATGCAACAAGGATAGACACTATCAGAAGTGTTAATAAGCATCAAAAGAATTGGATTCCGAAAGATACAGGCCATTCATTTTCTAGATGTAATAAACATGGGAATCAATTAGCTTACATAAAATATAAAGAATTTTTAGATATGGGATTATCTCATTCTGTTATTCTTAGGATGGTGGCTGAGTTTGGTAATGAGAAAGGCATAAAAAGTAAATTCTATGATGGGTTATTACCTTTAGATGAAGCTGTTTATGATAAGATAAATTCTCTTTTAAAAATGTTTAAAAATTCTGCTATGCCCGAAAAAGTATGGAATAAAGAATATTTTTGGAGAGCGTGGTTTAGTATTAGAAGGGCTAGTGTTGGCTTTAGTGCTTATAAATTCTTCCAACAATATAAAAAATACTCAAATCTATTTGGTGATAACTATTATGAAACTGATAATTTAAATGGAATCATAAGAGTTTATAATCATAACTTAAAATCTAAAAAAGACAGATTAAATTATAATGAAATTTGTTTTAAATCATCTGATAAATAAGATATAAAAGTTAGGGGGGATTGCCCTTTGCTAGTCATGGTGTCTGTAATCCCCCTTATCCCCTTGAAATTACCCCACATATAATATAAAATAACTTTAATGATTATTTGGTTTTTAAGAAATTGCAAAGTTTATTTTCTCAATTTGATTCAATTTTCCCCTCCATTAGTGGTAATTTCTGATTTTCCCCATATAATTATAATTAGGTGTTGGGGGGTTGTTATTCTTCCTCCTTTTCTTTTTTCATACTTCCCCCAATACCACATAAAAAATTTGACATCTTAATAAATTTTCCCTAAAATATTTTTATAAACAATCTAACATATGTTAGAAGAAAGAGAGTATAACATGGCAAAAACCATAGTTATTGAGGAAGAACAGAACAAAGAACAAGTTGATGAAAAACTGTTTAACCTCATAGAGAATAATATAGTTGAAATAAGGAATAGTGAAAATAGTAATACTACTATTCAGTTAATTGACTATGTATCTAAAAATGTATTCCCTAAATACAAAGATAGCAAAGACAAAGAAAAAGAACTAAGAGGTGTTAGAAAATATCTTTTAGCTGTCTATCCTTTTGATGATTCAATCGGAGTATCGAGAGGTGCTTATGATATGATGAATCAAAGAGTATCTAAGGGTGGTCAATTAGTATTTAAGAAAAAGATTACTATTAATAAAGATAAGCTAATTGATAAAAAGGGTGATAGGATTGTCATCTCTAAGATAGATGATTTACATAATAAATTCATTGATAAAAAACCTAAGATTGAGGTTGTTGATGAACCTATGGCTATGCCCCAAAATGATGAAGATTATGTCCCTAATTCTGATTTTAATGAGATATCAGAATCTTATCAAAGAGCGGACATATTAATTGAATCATTTAATGCTATGTTAAATTTGACAGATAGTGATATGTCAGATATTCTAAATGAACATGATTTACAAACATTCGTCAAGGAGAACTACAAACCCCTCAAACATATCTTTGATAGGGTGTTGGAATCAGGAAAGCAACAAAGCAAGGTTGCTTAATTAATTATGGCTCGGGTAGTGCCGAGCAGTGAGATTCTGTCAAAACTACCCACACGAAAGGATATACTATGACTGTTAGAGAATTAATAAAAGAACTATTAAAAAACGAATTAAAACTTGATGACGAAATTAGATTTTATTTTAAAATACAAGAAAGTGAGTTAGTTGGTTGTGATGTAGAATCTATTGCTTTTAGAAATCAAGTTGAGTTTACAATTCAGGAGGACAATTACAAATGTTAGAAGTACCAAAAACTAAATTAAAGATTGCAGTTTACAGACTACGAGATGTTGAGAAGATTCTTAATGGATATGATAAAAGAAACACAAGTAAGTGGCGAATGAAAGAAGCTGAAATAATTGTTAGACAAGTTAGTCAAGACTTGCTACATATATTAGAGGGAACAGATTTAAAAGATGTCGAAAAAGAAATCGAAAGATTACAGCAAAGCCTTATCAGTTGAGAAAAGTATAAAAGAATTACTAGACCAAGGATTCATAGAAAAAGTTAAATCTAACGGCTCGGCCTATTTTGTTATTACAGAAAAGGGTTTAAAATTTTATGATGAACTCACCAAGTCAACAATAATCTTTACTGCAGATTTTGATGTTGATGAACCTACTAAACATTAAATCCCAACATACAAACACACATGAGGGTTTTTATAACCCCCTGTATGCCTCTTAAAACAGGTCAAAAAACCTTGATTATGCTACGTTTTTAAGTTTCTCAACTTTAAGCTGTTCTTTAGCCCACTGCCAATCATTTTGCTTGTATTCGACTTCAACATATCTGTTGATACCATTTTCATCAATACTATTCCTATCAAACATATTAGTAAAAAAGTTGATAGACTTTTTAGTAATCCCAAACACATTCATAATTTCACCTCCTCTTTAATTATAAATCAATATCTCTTACATAAAATACAAGGCTTAGATTCTTGCTAATTTGACAACTCAGATGTTATGTTCTAACATAGGTTAGATAAAGAAAGGACTAAATGATGACTAAAAATAAAAAAGAAGATAACAGTAAATGGTTAGATGAGCATGTTATATTTAATATCTCAGGATTAAGTAAGAAAGAAAATAGAAAGTTAAGAGATAGGATATTAAAAAAGGTAGCAGATAAATTTGATAAGAAAGGAAAAGTTAATGGGTCAAGTTAAACAACATCTACAAGAAAAAGCAGAAGAGTTTATACACGAAATAGAAGACAAAGTAAGCAAAGGTAAGATGACTAAAGGTTGTGCCTATAAATTATCTGTAGATAGAAAAGATGAGATAGCTTTTGATTTAATAGGATTTGATTCAGAAGATATAGATACTCAGATAAAGATGTGGGTAGATAGTATTGAGGTAAGTAATGGAAAAAATAATTAGAGAACTAAGTATATCCGTTGCTTGTATGTTAGATGACTTAGATGATATCAAACGAAAAGATGTAGAGCATCTACAAGATTTAATTACAAAGTTAGAGAATGGGGATTGGGGGCATCAACCTTTTCCTTATCCAACAAGGCAAGAAGCTGTTAGAGATATTGAGGTGAGTAGCAATGAGTGATACTAAAATAAAGTATGTAGTAAGAGTTAATGTAAGCTATACAAAGAAATATATTGTTGATGCTACATCAATACAAGATGCAGAGGAAAGATATTTACTAGAAGGAGTATCAACTTCATTAATGGAAACAGAGGTAGATAGAGAAATAATTAGTGTATTAACAGATAGAGAGGATGCCGATAATACATGAATAACACAACAATAATCTTAATAATTTGTGCTTTAATAATAGTATTTGTATTCTTTTACGTATTAATGACGGCTGAGAAAAGAGATAAAGATGATGATTCAGGTTCTTGGTAATATTGTATGTAAGGGTGGGGAGGGGAATTAGATGTTAACACGTATATTGGATTTGTCAAATGAATTATAAGCACCAATTAGAAATAGTAAAAGAAATAACTACTGAGGGTAGAATGGACTGTCCCTTTTGTATGAACAGAGGAACATTTAATCTTACCAATAAAGAGGGAGTATTATTATGGAATTGTTTTCATGCTAGTTGTGATGCAAAGGGAGGTAGTGGAGGCAAAGTTTCTAAAGAAGATATAGAGAATTTTATATCACAAGAAAATAAAGAAACTAATCCTAATTTTATTATGCCTAAAAGTTTTATTACTTATGCAGTGCATCCTAAAGCGAGAGCATATTTAGATACATATGGAATCACTAATACAAATGCAAGAGTTATGTATGATGTAAAGCAAGAAAGAGTTGTATTTTTAGTAGAGAATCAAGGTGAGGTTGTAAGTGCTACAGGCCGTGCTTATGGTGATTTTAAGCCTAAATGGTTTAAGTATAGTAAATCAGATGTTCCCTTTATTACAGGCAATAATAAGGATATAGCAGTCATAGTAGAGGATTGTGTGAGTGCTTGTGCCGTAGAGGTCAGGTGTGGATTTACAGGCATAGCATTAATGGGAACAAGCCTACAAGAAAGTTTTATTGAACATATAACTAATAGTGCTAAAAATATTGTTATTTGTTTAGATAGAGATGCTACAGATAAATGCTTTAGTATTAAGAGTAAACTAGAATCAAAAGTTAATTCTTATATTTGGATGCTAGACGAAGACTTAAAGTATTTTGATGACGCTAAGATGGAAGAATGGAAAGGAAAAATATGCAGGATGATTTCATAATTGTTATGGCCGTTGTATTTATAGTAGTGGCTTTTATAAGTTATATATTTGTATTTGGAGGTTTATAAATGGCAAGAGGAGGCAGAGTTAGAAAAGATGATTACGAAGGTTTTGATGCTAGGGATTTTGTAATTATAGAAAAGTATGATAATAATAATATGTTGTATTTGTATGTTCCAAACTATGTGAAACAGACTTTTAAAAAGAAGTTTGATAAGTTTAAAACAGAAAATTTTGACACATATAATTCGGCAATAGTAATTAAGAAACAAATTGAAAAACAATTTATACAACTAGAAAGGGTAAGAATAAATGAGTGGTTCAGATTACACGGAAAGCAATACTAATAAATTTTTTGAAAAAATAGAGGGGGAGTTTATCTTAGATTTACAGGGCACAGAAACTTATTGTAAGGTTAGTTCCGATAGATATGATGAGATATATAAAAAACCCACTATTTCATATCATTTAAGTTTTGAGAATAATAAATTAAAAGGTTTGGGAGAATTAGATACTCATACTTTTGAGCCTCCCCAATTTGATAAAGTCAGTGGATGTTATATTGCTAACTTTAAAAGAAAACCTGAGTATAGATTGCCTTTTAGTCAAACAGGACATAAGTCTCATTATTCAGGATTCATAGATATGAAAAGCATTTCTCATAAAAGCACAGATGATATAGTTGTAGAGGTTAGTAAGTGGCTTATGATAGACGCAGGATATAAAAGAAAAAAGTATTTCTGCACGAAAAGATTTGCAGATGTTCCTATTGTAAGTATACTAAAAAAGATATGAGATTTGTTTTAATATTTTTAATTTTTTTAAGTGGTTGCTCTTATAATTTTAAGAATCCTTTTGATTCTCAAGTAAAAGACGAGATTGTAATTGAAGAGTTAGAACCCCTAGAGGAATTAGAAAAAGTTAAGCAAGAGATGAAAGAAAGGTTAGAAGAAATAAAAGATGAATAGATATTATATACAAAGATTAAGTGCAGATACATGTGAGGATGTTTTAAAAAAATATAACCCTAATGAAAAGAAAGATGTTATCATAGTAAGAATGTATGATGAGCCGTTTGATTTAAAAGTTAAGCTAAGAGAAGCCATGGCAGAAGATGAGTTTGAAACCTTTAGAAAATTAGTAAATGGTAATGGTGAGTTTAGAGATATAATTGATATTATAGTTAAGAAGAAAGAACAAGAAACCCAAGAACTTATCGTCAATAAACAAGCAGAAGAAAATAATCAGTAATCTAACATATGTTAGAAAAGAGGGAGACAGTATTGTCTGAAACCAATGGTAATGTCCGCAAGTATTTATTAAAGTCTTTACTTAAAAAAAAATTCTACGATAAGTTTCAAAAATATAACTTAGGGGATGTTTACAATCACAATATCTATAAGTGTATAGATTTAATTTACAAGCACGATAAAGATTTAGAATCTATAAGTACAGAATATCTTTCTGATTTTTATGAGAAACAATACGGCTCTCGTATGGGATTCAATCAATTAAGCGGTGATAAAGATATTATATTTGGATTAGATAGAGTAAAAGAACCTAACGAAAAAACAGTAGATTATATTTTAAACCTAACCCATAAACAAAAGAAGGCTGAAGAACTTACTAAGAAAAGTTTTGCCCTCGTAAATAACCCTGATAAATATGACTTTTCTGAGATAAAAACCTTTGTACAAAATATAGGTGGAGTAGAAAAAGAGTATGAATCTAAAATGGATAGAGTAAATCTTGACCCATTAGAACTTATAGAGAATGAAGAAAAGTATGGGAATGTAAAATTTAATATTAAAAGATTACAAGATGCTACACATGGGGTTGGTGGTGGTAATTTTGTAGTAGTATTTGCTAGGCCCGAAGCGGGTAAATCTGCATTTTGGATTAGTTTAGTTGCTAATAAAAATGGTTTTGCAGAACAAGGGAAAAAATGTCATGTATTTATAAATGAAGAACCCGCTAAAAAAATATATGTAAGATTAATATCTTGTTGGACAGGTATAGTAAGAGATTTAATGAAAGAAAGAATAGAAGAAGTTAGAAAAGACTGGAATAAAATACAAGAAAATGTTTTTCTCTATGATTCTGTAGACGTTAGTATGGATGATTTAAATAATTATTGTGAAGAAAATGAGGTAGATGTATTAATCATAGACCAATTAGATAAAATAAATGTTAGAGGTAATTACAATGCCCAACATGAAAAGTTAAAAGAGATTTATAAACAAGCAAGAGAGTTGGCAAAAAGAAATAATGTTTTAGTTATTGGTATCAGTCAAGCAAGTGCAGATGCTCACAATCAACAAAGAGTAGATTTTAATTGGTTAGATAATTCTAAGACAGGTAAAGCAGGTGAGGCAGATTTAATTATTGGTATTGGTAAACCGAGAGATTCAGATAAAGATTATGATAGATGGCTTTACTTATCTAAAAATAAATTAACAGGTGAGCACGTAGACATTGAGTGTTCCTTAAACCATACACTATCGAGGTACGAATGATAACAACACTAGACGTAGAGACAACTTATCAAGAGGGAGACCCAAGCCCTTATAATGATAAAAATAAATTAGTATCGGTAGGTATTAATCAAGAATACTTTTTCTTTAATCATAAAGATAATCCCAATGGCCATGATAACTTTGACAAAGTACAAAGTATTTTGGATGAATCTACTCTAGTTATTGGCCACAATCTAAAGTTTGATTTAAGTTGGATGTATTGGGAAGGTTGGAAATATAATGGGGATATTTACGATACTATGCTTGGCGAATATATTATTAGAAGAGGCCAAAAATTTGATGAACATAATAAGTTAATATCTTTATCACTAAAAGAATCCTGTAAGAGAAGGGGTCTAGGGGTTAAATCAGATATATTCAAAGCATATACAGATGATGGATTTGGTATTGATGAAATTCCTATGGAAAAATTAGAAGAGTATGGAAGAGTTGACGTTGATATCACTTATAAATTATATCAATCACAGATACAAGATTATCAAAGACAACATAATAAAAAACTAATACCTACTAGAAATATGATGAATGAATTTTTAAGAGTTATTATTGATATGGAAATGAATGGTAATTGTATTAACATTGATAATTTATCTGATATAGAAAAACATTTAACAGAAGAACATTATAGATTAAAAAAACATATATCAGAAATTGTTAAAGAAGTTATGGGAGATACTAATATAAATATATCTTCCGGAGAGGATTTATCTAGAGTTATATATTCTAGGACAGTGCATGAAAAAGATATATGGGCTAAACTATTTAATATTGGAATAGATAAATATTCAGGTAGAGCAAAAAAAAGAACCTACATGACAGACCCTCAATTTAGAGGAATACTAGATAAATATACTGATAGAGTTTACAAAACTATTGCAAGAACTTGTGAGAAGTGCCAAGGAGTAGGCTTAATTAGACTAACTAAAGTTGATGGGACACCTTACAAAGCAATGAATAAATGTAAAAATTGTAGTGGGGCAGGTAAATTATATGTAGAAACAGATGCTATTGCAGGATTTAAATACAAGCCCTACTCTTATAAAGATACTTGTGATGGTGGATTTAAGACTGATAAGTTTACGTTAGATAGAATTAGTACCTTTGGTAGAGGAAAGATAAAAGATTTTGTGGATTCTCTTATGAAGTTTAGTATTAATGAAAAACTGTTAAATACTTTTGTTAATGCCCTAAAAACTAATGTTAGGTCTACTGGAATATTACATCCTTCTTTTCACCAAGTAAGGACTGCGACTGGAAGATTATCTAGTTCAGACCCAAACTTTCAGAATCTACCGAGAGACGGGGGTATTAAAAAAGTTATTACTTCTCGATTTGATAATGGGACAATATTTGAATTTGACTTCGCACAGTTAGAATTTAGAACTGCAGTGTTCTTAGCACAAGATAAACAGGGAATGGAAGATATAAGTAATGGAGTAGATGTTCATCAATTTACTGCAGATATTATAGGCTGTTCTAGGCAAGAAGCTAAAGCACACACATTTAAACCTTTGTATGGGGGCATCATGGGTAATGAGAATGAGAAAAGATACTACAAAAAGTTTCTAGAAAAGTATAAAGACATAGCATTATGGCATAAAAATTTAGAACAAAAGGCAATCAAATATAAGTTAATTTCTATACCAAGTGGTAGAGAGTATCATTTTCCTAATGTTTATAGAACTAAATGGGGTGGGTGTAGTCATTCTACTACTGTTAAGAATTATCCTGTTCAAGGTTTTGCCACTGCTGATATAGTTCCTCTAGCTTGTATTAATGTGTGGTCCTTAATGAAAGAAAGAAATGTTAAGAGTTTAATCATTAATACTGTCCATGATTCTGTGGTGATAGATGCATATCCTGGGGAAGAAGATATTATTGAATCTATAATTAAGACTGGTTGTAGCAGAGTAAAAGATTCTTTATTACAATTATATGATTGTGATTTTAATGTCCCTCTAGATATAGAAATTAAGAAAGGCCCTAACTGGCTTGACTTAAACGTAGCTTAATATAGAATTTAAAGTATAGGAGACAAATATGTCAAATGAAATAACAAACCTAGATAATTTATCTTCAGACAAGATTATGAGTTTTATTGGTCAAGATGCATCAGTAGACCCTAAACTTGCTAAGTTATCTATCAATAAACAATCTGAAGATGATGCAGGTAATAAATTACAAGTAGGAACTTTTAGACTTGACGGCACTAGTGCAGGCACAGTAATTGGAAAGCCAGTATTATTTAGACCTTTACTTACGACTTATCAATACAAAAAGTATGATGAGGACAACGAAGAAAACAACTACAAATCTGTAATGTTTACATCATGGACAGACCCTATTCCTGATACAAACGGAACGCAGAGATGTGGTAGTATTCCTAAAGCTGACAGAGATAAGTTAGACCCTATTGAAAAGCTAGAGCAGAATAAGATTACTTGCTACAAGCATACTTGGGGTTTAGTTACCATGAAGGGGACATCCCCTGAAGGTAAAGAAATATCTATAACAGATGAACCCGTGTTATACACTGCGAGAGGTACAAATTTTTTACCTATTGTTGAAGTATTAAGAAGTCTAAGTAAACGTGGTAAGATTATGTATAATAGTATATTAGAGTTTTATGATACAGATAAGCAGACTAAAGGCTCTAACACTTGGTATATTGGAAAGATAAAAGACACTTTCAAACATGCTGATTTCACAGACAAAGATAAAGAGACTCTAAAAGGTTTTCTTGAGATTGTTAAAAGTGAAAACGATTATGTATTTTCCGAACACAACGCAAAACTTAAAGCGAAAGTTGAGGTCTTAGATGATGACATAGTGGCAGAAGTAACTAAAAAGTGATTGTGATATCACATAAACGGCCAATACGTATTTTAAATATAGAATATTATGTTGGCCGTCTCCCTTTAGTGTTAGGGAGATTCTAAAATGATAGAACACTTTAAAAAATTTGATAGTCAAATAAAAAGTTTATTACCTTTATCCTTTAGTCACTTAAATGAATTTGCTTTTAATAGAGAGAGATGGGCTTTGCGTAGGATATTTGGATATGAGTTTCCCACAAGTGCTGCAGCTATACGAGGAAGCGTAGTTGAGACAGGATTAAATATGATTATGGGTGGGGCAGAATATGAAGTAGCGAAAGAAAAAATGATGTATGATTTTGAGGTTAATGTATCAAAAATAAATGACCCTAAGACAGAAGAAGAAAGAGATTACCTAGAACCTTTATTAAAAATAGGGCTAGATTCTTTTCATAATCAAGCACTAAATTGGAACTTGCTTAATTACCAAAAAAAGGTAGAATTAACTATAAAAGATATACCCTTCGTGGGCTATACTGACTTTCACTTTGAAGATAAGACTACTAAAGAAGACTTTTATGTTGACTTAAAAACATCTAAAAGAAAACCTTTTGGCATATCAACTTCACATGCTATGCAACAAGCTATTTATCAAAGAGCAACTAATGCTAATCAAAAACTTTGGTATCTAATCACAAGAAAATCTGGCAGTGATTTTTATCAATTACAACTAGACAATTATCAAACACCAATGAAATTATGTGAACATATAGTAACTGTTATGGGAAATTATTTAGCTAAATTAGATTCAATAGATGATGTTAAAGATTCTTTAATTCCTAATCCTGATGATTGGATTTGGAAAGATGAAGCGGTTTTAAAAGCAAGGAAAGAAGTATGGGGATATTAGGTTGATAGAAAGTGAAAAAACTTAGAAAAAATGATAACACTGTAGTTAAACTATATGTTAAACCATTTGGTGAGAATAAGTATGCTTGTGGGGTGGATGATAAGTTTGACCCCAATACTCCTGAAAAAGAAATGGCTTACATTGTAGCCTTAGGCCTTAGGCAAATATCTTTAGATGACCCTGACTTAGTTTACGGATTAGGTAAACAAGTATATGACATGGAGAATCTAGAAGAAGAAAATAAAATAATTAAGTTAGATGACTGGAGGAAAAAGTTAAATTAATGGAATTTCCAATACTAATAAAAAACTTTAAATTTAATAAAGGCAATCATAATTTTAAAGGAACAAAAAGACCTAGAGATGTTACTATAGATTATGTCAACACTAATGGGCCTGTCTCATTTCCAGACATGGGTATTATGTGTATGCATTCTTTTATGAATGAACATTATTTATATAAGAAACTTAATGAAAAATTTTTAGGTGGAGAATTATTTAGAAATTTAATAAACGAATCTATGGACAATGTTTTAAATGGGAGTATGAAATTATCTAGGAAAGATAACAAATATCAAAGCTATAAGAATCCTTGGATGGATAAGGGAAGTTATGATGAAGTAGAAAAAGTTATGAAAAAAATTAGAGACTGGCAAATGGAGGAATAATATGCGAATACTTAAAGACCCATTCTCAGGAGATTTACTTCTGTCTTTAGATTCATTTGAATCAAAGCAAGTAAAAGATAAAGGATATGTAAAGATATCTACTAAAACAAATTTCTTTGGTTATCTAAAGATATTACATGATGATTTATCTGCAATTATTACAGAGGAACTAAGAAGCATACAATTAAATAAGGAGAAACAGCGTAATGCAAAAATACGAAATAAGTCAAAAACTGATACAAGTGATAATTAACTTTTTATCAACACTACCTTGGAATCAGGTTCACCAAATACTAGGCTCTATAGCAGCAGAGGTAAAAGAAAATGAAGAAAAGAATCTCACAAAAGAAAACAAAAAATGATTTTGTTCTGTATAATTTAAATGTGTGGTACTGTTCTGAGGATAATAATTTTTATTGGGATGAGGATTGTATTGACGGCCAAGAACTTATCAAAGCATTCAAAGATAAGTATGGCGTATTAAAATACTATGGATTTAAGCCTGATGAAAAAGACCCTTGGGAAGGGAAACACATTGAAGAAAATACACTAAGAACACCATTGCCTTTTATTCTAAAGGCTCTTACAAAACATTTACAAGAACATACAAATAAAACTTACAAGACAACTCAAGAGTTATTGAATAGGCTTATTGCTTAAATCTACATAGTTTAAAAGTTTAGCTTTTCTATCTGTGTTATAATCGTAGTTCATTATTGTATTTTTTATCTGATTATCATCCCCAATTGAAACAGAGGATATTAAACTTTCTCCAGTTATATTATTAAGTTCTGGTTGAAATAAATGCCCATAATTTATGGTGTGTTGAACTAATAATGTCTTGTCTCTCACAGATAATTTATCAAAATTAGATTGATAATTTTTTAATCCTCTTTTTTCAGGCATTGGTTGTCCTGTTACTTTACTTTTGTAATTAAAAAAAGAGTTGTACTGATTGCTAGTTCTTTCAGTGTAATCTTTAATAACTCCTTTATTAATGGAATCTGCTTCCATATCAGAAATAATTAAATTTTGTGCTTCTTTTCTTAGAGAATTAATACTTTGTTTATTAGATTTTTTACCTAAATAAGGAGAAAGCTTCTGAATTAAATTTTCATCTAATCCTAATTTCATTAAAGATTCTTTATTATGAAATCCTAAATCTAACCCATTAGCTATAGTTATTCCCGAACCTTCTTTTGGTACATGGCCAATAAATTTATCTTCGTCTTTTTTAGTGCCCTCTAATTTATTCAGTATGAAATCTACATCAATAGGAGCTACTTTTAAATTTACGTCTATTGCCATTACTTCTTAACTAAGCTACCGCCAAAGTATAGCCCAACAATAGCAGACATCAAGTGAGTATCTAAGGGTGTAATTACTAGACCTAAGAACTCTCTATCTAATAGTATTTCTTTTTTCTCTATCAAGAATAAGAATCCATTTGTAAATTCTGTCCATGTTAATATAACTGGTACATTAAATAATACTGGTACTAATTTAGGCCAAGCAATAATGAAGAATACTGCAGTTAAAGCAATGATTCTTCTTGTCCATTGAAAACCTTTATTCTCATATGTTCTTGCACTTTCTATAGACTTCATTTGGAAGTTTGCTCTTTCCATAAGCATTTTTTGTTCTTCCTGTTTTGCTTTGATGCTTTGCCCCCAGATAGACATCATGCCCCCCAGTAGGCTAGAACCTAGCATTGTTATCATTTCAACTGGTAAACCACCCATTATATTTCCTCCTGTATTCTGTTCATTTACTATTTGTCCGACTTGTACTAATTCCACTATTCCTACTGTCGAAAGCAGGAATGCTAAAACTGATTCCATTTTTAATCAAGCATATCATAAAAAGGTTCTTCCCTAGGAGATATGCCTCCCTTTTCCATTTGCTGTTTGCCATCAGTAAGTCTATTTTTAATTCTTCTTTCTAGACTTCTTTCAATAGTTTCTTCTGTGTACCCTTCATCAGTTAGGTACTGATATAAAAACTCAGGTATAATAAAAGGCTCTCCGGTTTTAAAATAGCTATCTGCTAAATAATCCATAACCTTTCCAAAGTTTAATGAAGCAGTT
>Ga0181380_1000779_pt1 | contig 14149 bp, 12 predicted proteins | sample 3SPOviralmetaG_FD_130116 | JGI IMG/M metagenome (GOLD analysis project Ga0181380, IMG submission 130116) | Marine viral communities from the oligotrophic San Pedro Time Series (SPOT) site, San Pedro Channel, CA, USA - 3 SPOT_SRF_2009-08-19 | ecosystem: Environmental > Aquatic > Marine > Strait... | reverse complement strand
TTTTCCTCCTGCGGAACCTCTGGAAGGAGGGCGAGCATATCCGTTAGGTCTACGTCTACGCTTATGCGTACCTCTTCGGTGGTGTCTCCTACGATAGCCACCTGTCCCGTGTCCGGGTGGGTGATACGCGGATAATAATACTTGGTGATGTCCGTGGGACGTTGCAAAGAAAGGGGCCGACGAAGGCGCCACACTTCTGCGTCGAGGGCCTCTGCCCTTTGTTCGGAGTCCATGCCCTCGATGGGCTTAACGGGGAGGTATACAGTAGCCATTAGTAGATGCCAAAGTGGGTGTTAACTGAAGTCTCTATTCCTGTGAAGTCATTGGATTGATTTGCGCCCCAAAAGATTAATTCTTGCATTTTGGGAATGTAGGTATTGCCTGTTGTTTGCCCCATAATAAAAGCGGGGTCAAAAGCATTTGTTCCAGCGTTGCCGCTTACGTCCTGACTTCCATCGATACGGACCAAACTACTTGAACCATTTGCTAACGCTATCGTATGCATTTGGGCGTTGTTATTATTAGTGATGTTTAAGCTTGTCCCAAAGTCTAAACGGCTATTACTTGAGCCATGCGTCAACACCCCGATTGCGCTAGAAGTCGAACCCCTGAATATTGTGGAATATCCTACTGTCCCGGTTTTATATACCGCGCTGATTGTTAACGGTTGCGCAATCGACGTAAAGCTGTTTTGCATATAGTCATAATTTCCTGCTTGAATAGCGGCCTTCCCGTTCTCCTTGATGAGGTCGGTGGGCGAAGAGCTATCAAAGATTTGCGGCTGGCTGCCCGGAGCGGTCTGCTCTGCATCCCTTGAGTTGCCGCTTTGGTCCGTCCATGTGTCCACGAACCCGTCCGCAGGGCTTCCCAAGCTGTCCGCGTCAGTGTATCCCGTAGCGTTTAGGAACTGGCCAAGGTTCGTCGCGGAGCTACTCCCCGCGTCGTCGATAGGGGAGCTTAACGTTAGGTCGTCGGTAAGGGTGTCGAACTTAAAGTTGGCCTCGTCGTCATCACCCGTTCCGCCGCCCGTATCCCGTCGCACGCGCAAGAGCACCGTGGTAGCGCTCGCAAGGCGCCGCGTAGAGTACGCCGCCGCCGCGCCGGTATAGGTATCTAGAAGGCCCGTAAACGCACCGGAAGGCAGGTCGAGGCCGTTGACCTTGGCGATGTTGGCTTTCGTGATCGCGTCAACCTTCGCGATATTGGCCAAAGCCAGAGCGTTTATTTTGCTGATGTTGGCCATCAAGAACCGATTTCGATGAAGTCTTGAGAAGGTGAGAAAAACACCTTGTTGTCGGCAAGGCAATACCCGGCCACACGAACGAAGTCACCCACCGCAGAGGGTTGGGTGGCGTTCAACTCTCCCGCTGTCGTATGCACGTAGAGAACGTTTCCCGCGGCGCCGGGGTCGTGGGAAAGGTATCCAATGCCATGAATTAGAAGGCCGTTCGTCGTAGGCGAAGCCCCCAAAGCCACACCCAAAAGTCCTTGTGTGGTGGCGGAGGCGTCTGCGTCCGCTTCGACCCAAGCTCCAGAGGCGAAGGTGTAGACCTTGCCCGCGGTCATACTGCTGGCCGAAGTTCCAAATTTCACTATCGTACCCTCACAAACTGTGGAAGCATCGACGGCCGTAGACTGAGCCTCGAAGTTCAGCTCTGCACCGATGACCGGCCCTTGGACAGAGGCCTTGATGGTAGTCCCAAAAGACAGCACGCCGGAACCATCGGTAACCATGGGCTGGTTTGCGGCTCCGTCGTCTTCCGGCAGGGTCAATGTATAGTCTGCCCCCGCAGAGTGCGCCGGGCTCTTGATGGTGACGCCGTGGGTGTTGCTCTCGCACATCAACCGCACCGAGCCGGGGTTGGTGTTTCCCTTGACCTGAACCAGTCCGGTTCCGTTGGCGGTCAAGATGATATTCCCGTTCGTTGTCGAGGTGTCTATCTCCCGCGCTTGAACGTCTAAATTTCCGCCGAGCTGGGGGGAGGTGTCGTCAACGACTGCAGCCAACCCACCGCCGCCGCCTGTGGCCGCAATGGTGACCGAAGTCGAGTCCTCGGTGATGGTAATCCCGCTCCCTTGGGTCAAGGTTTTTTCGGTAGGTACGCCGGTGCTTTCCCCGATCCAAATTTTCCCATCGGCTAAATTCGGCAGGTCGTTGACCCGTCCCGCTCCCGTCACAAGAATCTCTCCGCTTGCCGCGGCCTTGGTGACCTGCGCCACCTTTTGGATGATGGCCGTACCGGTGGGCTTGGTTGCTGTCAAAGCGCCCGCGGTCCCCACATACAACTCGTCTCCGATAGAGAAAGCCGAGGTGTTCACGCCGGAGATTTCTCCGCTTATGACGATGGTCCCGGAGGCTCCGTTTGCGATGTCGTCGGTGGCGATTCCGAAGGCCGGCATGGTAGACGCAGAAGTGTTCGCGGCGGGGGCCACCTGCGTCTCCGTAGTGTGTCCAGAGACATACACCGCCGAGCCCTTGGTTATGGTAGAGCCCGTAGAGTTCAGGGCCGTAAATTGTAGCGAGGACGCCGTACCTACGCTAATGCCTGCGGACAGGTTAGCGAAGGATATCTTCTTCGTTTCCGTTGCGCTGTTGTCTACAATTACCAAAACGTCGTCGTTGGCGACGGAAGTCAATTCGGTAAGCGCGGTGATTTTGCTGTTTGCCATCTCTCTGTTGGATATATTCGGCGAGCTTCTCTTCGTGGGTCATCAATAGCGGATGCCGTAATCTTTCAAAATGCGTTCGACGAGCTTGTCGTCGGTCACGTTGGGGTAGAGGTTCAGCCCTTGGGTGTAGTTCCTGCGGGTACGGCACAATTGGCCAGAGGTCTCCGCATCCAAAGCCGTAAACGTACCTCCGTTATTGTCGAGGTAGTCCATGAGTCTCTCGATATGGAAAAGCCCCAAGTCTTTCGATCGCGACATAAGCGGCTTCATATCGCCATACGTGGCCGCAGTCGATTGCTCCGAGTCCATAATGGTTACGCCGTTGTTGACGATACGCACGCGGATGAAAGGCAACGCCTCCGAAAACGCAAGCTGAACCAAGGCCGGAGCTATATACTCCTCCATCAAGGTCTCGTCGGCCCCGGTGATGGTTCCCGCCGCAATCTTCGTCTTGAGGTCGTCGTAGAGGCTTTGCCCCACCGCAGGAAGTACGTGCATCTCTTGGGCCAAGCGAATGTAAGGCTGTAAGATTTCGTCGTCTACGGAGCCACCTAAGGCGGTCTCCTTCTTGAGCTTCGCCGGGGAGATGAAGAGAATCAGGTTCGCCATTATCGGGGGGTCGTAAAGTCTTTTGGTTTCAAGAATCCGCGGTTCGCCATATCGCGCGGGCGCTGTGCCACCTTCGGGTTGTTGGTGGGTAGGCGCTTCTCACCCGGCCCCGCGGCGCGAATAATCTTCTTTGCCTCGTTCACAGAAACCTTTTTGTTGTTCTTCTTGAGGTAGGTGCGGCGTTGCCAAAAATGGCGGCATGATCCACCCCCCTTATACAACCAAATGTCATAAGTGTCGGCCCCCTCTGGCCCCCATCCCGGATTGACAGCCCGCGAAGAAGCGGCCATAATATCCTCCTTGCGGTACACCTTCCCGGCCCGAATCATCTTACGGCAGAATTCGCGGGTGTTGTCCTTGACGATATCCGGAGCGTACTTGTAGCGCACCTTAATAATCCCGTCCTGCTCGCTTTTTCCATTGGGGTTGGAAGAAGGTACGCGGGCGAAGGTCCAGACGGCATCGAATTGGTCCTCGGTGTCGTAGTCCACCTCTCTCTCGTCTATGAGTTCAAACCCTTCCGGCTCGTCTTCGCCGAGGGAAATCAAAGCCTCCGCAGCGGAGTCCGGGGTTTGTGCGCTGAACTTCTGTTCTAAGCCTTCCTTTTCTTGTTCGTCGGCGCCTTGAGCTTGTACCGCGTCCACATCGATAAAGTCTGCCGGCTTCAAGGTCTTGAAGTAGAAATCTAAGTCGATGCCATTGGTGGCAAAGATGGGCTGGAGGCCGTCCAACAAGGTCCGCTGGAAGGGCTTAACGACAGTGTTTTGGAAGAGGCTAAACGAGTCGCGGAGCTCTTCGGCGTTATTGCCAAACCCGTTACCCTGCCCCCGGATGCCAAACAGGAGGGGCGAGGTAATCCGATGGCCAGCCAAAATTTTCGTGGTGCACTCCGTAGCGAGGAACTCATACATCCCGTCGTTGTCGTTGGGATTGACGGGAGTGAGTTGTGGAGCGTTGTCCGATCCATCGTTGAAGCTAATCAAGAGGCGCCCGGCGTTGTTGCTTCCGCTGAACTTCTCGTTTACGTGCCTCTCTATGGTACGCCGTTCCTCGTCGGAGGGGATGCCGTTATTAAAAGCCAACATCATTGAAGGGAAGAGCCCGTTCTTGATGTTGTTGAGGTGGAACGTAGACACCTCCCGGTCTAGCTCGATGTAATTGGTTGAGCCGACGTAATCGGGTAGGCCGTAGTAATGCACCCCCGGTGTCCAAGACTTGATTTGGTAGACGCTGGCCGCCTCCGTGCGGTCCTCAGAATCCCAAGCGGGGTATTCGATAGGGGCGTACCTGTTTTCTCGTACCCTCGACCAATCCGGGGAGACGTAGAACTTGTCTATCCGGCCCTGACTATCGGCGATGCCAGACCTTACGCTGTGGGCAGGTAGAAACCTGAGCTCGGCCACCTCGGTACGTACTCGGTTCCAAATGACTTGTACGTAGCATTGGCCGTAGAGCTTCAAGTCGAAGCACAATTGACGCAGAATATGGTCGTCGGACTGCTCCAACATACGTTGGGTCTTGAGCCATTGGTCTGGCTTCTCTTCTCGGTCGGTGGCGTCGAGGCCCTCGCCGTAAATCATCTCACTTACGCCATTGACGACAGCGGATTGGATTGAAGAGCCCAGAAATAAATCCCGCAAATAGTCGCCGTAGAGGTTGTCGTAGCCATAGCTGACGTAGTCGCGGCCCACCTGCTCCCGGAAGAGGGGCAGTTCGTGGGTGGGAAGGCCATATACGTTGAACTCGTGCTTCTTACTCATGGTATGCGAAGGTTGAGCCGCTGTCGGAGTGGCTTGTATAGGTGGTTTCTTGGTACGCTTCCCTCGTTGTCGTGGCATTTTCCAGAAGTATTAATCCGTTGTCTTCCTTGGCGATATTCAGAGACGACTCGGTAAGGATAAACCCCACAAAGTCCCCGCGTGTAAGGTAACCTAAACCAACCTCCAAGATCACGTCGGAGCTGGAGATGGATTGGAAGTCGGCGGAGTTGGCACGCTCTACGACGCGGTATTGAACGTACCCCTCGGGCCAGCTTGGTCCAGTAAGGTCCACCGCAGTCGATGAAGTTTCCGTGTCGGCGTCGAAAGTAAACGTCGTAAACCTATCGGTGACACTCAAGGCTTTGGCGTTGACCATCACGACCTTGTTTGTGGTGAGGCTCGTAAGCTCCACGCCCAACATGACGATATTCGGGCCATACGTGGCGACGTTAGCCGCTCCACGCTTCTCCTTTGGCGTGAGGTAGATGGTATTCTCTACGCTCCCGGCGTTGTTTTTGACCACCAGTATCATCACTTACACATATAAGAAAGGGCCGCCTCTCGGCAGCCCTTCCAAAACACAAAACAAAAGGAACAACTCAAACAATCGTGATGTTGGCCGGGGTGGTGATATTCTCGAAGGGGTACTTCGCGTTGGTCACGTCGGTTGGAGACTCGACGAAATAATAAGGGGCCGCCTCCCGACCCGCAAAGGTCAAGGTCTGTCCACTCATCTCATTCCGTGCCGCTCCAGAGGTGAGCGTGCCGCCGTTCAAATCCATGCCATAGGTTGCCCCAAACATGAACAGGTTGTCGTTATTGTCGAGCACAAAGATTTGCGACCGGTTGCGGCTGATGAGCCGAATTTGTTCCGGGTCGCTCTCTTGGTGCTTCTGGAGAACAAGGTTCAACGTCTGCTCAAACAAGCTGGCTCCGGTGGCCGGATCGCTCTGCACATTCACTGTGAAGCTCGAAAGGTCCGGGCGGAGGTCGTATTTGAGGACGGTGAGGGCAGGCAAGTCCGTAACGGTGAAGGTCTCTCCTGCATCCGTGTCAAGCGTTGCCGTACCCGCGGAGCCGTCTGCATTGACAAGACCCGCCGAGTAGTTGTTCACGAAGAAAACCTTCGAGAGTCCACCCAGCGCATCCTTACAATCCAATGCGCGGCCGAGAGTAATCGTGCAAGCCATCTATTAGGTGAAGTTGAATCCTACAACGCCGTCTGTTGGGACAGCCACTTGAACACCGACGGAGAAGTCGAGAGACGCCTTCACGTTGTCGCTTCCGTCGTATTGGTACACAGGAATCAAAGAAGCCTGCTCGTTGCCAGAGTAGGCGTTCGTTCCCACCACCAAGTTGTCGGGGTATGTGAAGACCATCACGTCTACTGCATTCGGGATGCCGGGTGTAGGATACACGGGGTAACCCAAGTACGTGGCTCCTTCCATCGCTTGGTTGTATCCGGGGCCGGTGTTCTGTGCGGCCATAGCCTGCAAGAAGAACGCGTATGCCTCATAGGACAGGTAGAAACCACATCCGGGCTTCTGCAAGATTCCGGGAACAGCTTGTGCCGCGTCAAATACTCCGCTCATGTGGCCGAGGATTGTTGTGGCACTCCAAGCGGTTGCGGCGGTGTCGTGCTCGATAAAGTCCTTACACGCGGAGGCGTCGATTCCGGCTTCGTCGATGGTTCCGTCGTTGGAGAGGAATCCAAGCGGGAACGTTGTTGTAGCTCCCTGCCACATCAAGTTCTCCAAGCTGGTTCCCGTCTGCGCGGCGAGTGCGCTCATCAAGAACTCTGAGAAGGTCGGGGGGATGTTTCCGTCACGACGCATCCGGCCCTGTGCACCAACAAAGGTTGGCAGGATAGTCTTTCGGCAAATCACCTCCTTAACCATAAGGTCGTTCAAGGTCAAGACCTGCGTGGTGAGCGTGAGGTCTCCCCCATCTGCACCTGAGCAACCTGCTGCTTGGATGACGTCGGTAAAGCTCAAGCCGTTGATAACGGCCTTGCCCACAATACCCTCCATGAGGCGCACGCGGTTCTTGTTGATGGTCTCCGCACCGAGGACGGCTGCGGTAACGTATGGCAACGCCAACTCACCTGCGTAGGTGTTTGACGTTACGTCGATGTCGAAGTCGTACTTCTTACTCTTAACGGGTTTCATGAAAACTGGGAAATGATGTTGAGGGCGCGATCTACGCCCGAAAGGTTGGGGTTTGTTTCTTGGCTGAATTCGGCCTTCGGCAAAACGCGGTCTGGTTCTGCGGCGGGCTCGGATTCGAGGGCTTCAAGTCTCTTGTTGATGCTCTGGAGCGCGGTGGCCATCTGCTCGGCCAGCTCCACTTGCATCGACATCTCTTCTTTTTTTGGCTCTTCAGAGGCTTCCACCTCTTCCTCGACCATAGGCTTCAAGGCGGCCGTGACCACCTCGACAATTTCTTGGGCTACCTCTGGGGAAATCTCAAACTTCTCCATGAGCGCGGCCTTGACTGCGGCCATCTCATCGGGCTCTTCTTGGGCCTCTACCTTCTCCTCTTCTTCCTCCATCATCTCCACCTTGCTCTCTGCGTCGATGGTGATTTGTCCGCCGTCGGACAGCTCGTGGGCGCCCGGTTCAAGTGGTGCGGCTTCGCCGTCTTCGCTCAACACGCGCACAGAGGCGCCGGCTGAAAATTCGTCGGCTTCGGTAGCCACAACGCGCCCGTCCTCAAGGCGGGCTTCTTTGTAAAGCTCAGAACGCTCCTCTACAACGGAACGAACGGCCTCCTTGAGTTTCTCAATAACTGACATCGATGGAGTTTCTAATGGGTTATATAACGCGAATTCACTTGTTCGAAAGGAGCGGGTCCAGCTCTTCGTGGGTGGCGCAAGGCATAAACATCCGCGTCCCGTTAATCTCGTGCTCGTGGTGACCGCTACAACCCAGAGCCTCTGCCATCAACTCAGCCTCTAAGATGGTCCCAAACAGGGGCTTGCCGTCAAGGTATGCAGAGGGCTCCAGCACCTCCCGGACGGCCTTGGCGATGGTAGACACTGTGACGTCTTCCATCTGAATCAACCTGTCGACGAAGTACCCCTCGATGGAGAAGCCTCGATATTTTTTGTCTTTGACGTCTTCCCAAACGTCCTCGTTGTGTACGCGAACCGAAACCATCCACGTCCCCTTGGGTACGTCGTAGCCATACACGCGGGACTTGTCGCGGTCCTCGTCGGCCACAATCCAACTCTCGAAAATGGAGAGCCCGTTTACTTTGGCTTGGTGCTCGATGGTGTATTCGTCGTTTCGCTTCTGCTGCATAAAAAGCTCCGCGGCCTTTTCTACGGTCTGCTGGGAGAAGTACACCTCGAACTCTTCCTCGTTGACGTCGTCATATCGCGGAATCATCTTCTCCGGAATCAGCGCCGGCCCGATGAGCAACTTCTTCTCTTCGTCTACGCGTGCGAGGGTAAAGCGGTTGTCGCGGTTGAAGAACACGAAGTTCTCCTCGATGGCCGGGAACTTGACGAGGCTGATGGCCTCCACCCCGAAATCTTCCTGCTCCTCATCTATCAAAAGCTCAATTGTCCTCATAGCGTGGTTTGAATTTGTAGCTCCCTATTCAGGGCTTGTTTGTTGCTTATCTCGTTCTCCACTACATATGCCCGGACGGGTTCCGGTGTGGGGTTCTGCTGGTTGGGAACGAGGGAACCGACATCGACACCGACAGACTGCGGCCCACCCGATACACCACCACCGCCCGCGGCGGCGCCTCCCCCGCTTCCTCCGCTGAATTGCTGTGACTTGATAGCGGCGACTTTGGCCAGACCTGCGGCCACAGCGATACCTGCGGCAATTTGCGCCCGGATCGGGGCGTCTGGAGTAGGGACGGAGAGTTGTGACGCATACGCCTTTTGAGCGGCCGTGTACGTGCTTACAAGGGTCTCGGCGATACTGATAGCCTTGTTTCTATTGAACGCCTTCTTTTGCCCTTCCTCGGTGTCTTTCTCGAAGGCTGTGTTCAGGTTCTTGAGAATAGAGAACGTACCCCCTACGGCTGACTTCCGAAGCTCGGCGATTTTGTCGAGGTGGTTTTGCAGTTGCTTCGCTTCGTCGGCTTGGGCCTTGAGGCTAATTTTTGTTGCTTCCTCGTCGGCCTTCTTGATCCTGTCGGCGTCCGCTTTGGCTTCGGCGTCTTTCAACGCTTGGTCTTCGTTCCTCAGCGACTGGAGCTCCGTCAAGAGGCGGCGTTGCTGTTTGAAGCTGTTCGTTTGTATATCAATCAACCCAGCCTCCAGCTCGGCCCGCTTCTCGTAGTCTTCCTCCGTGTTTTCTGCGAGCTCCATCCGCTCGTTGTGAATGCGGAGTTCTTCCCGTGCGGCCTTCTCACGTGCCGCCATCAATCCATTCTCCAACTCCATGGCCCTCTCTGCGGCGGCCATGCGTTCCTCTAATGTTAGCGTTTCATCTTCCGCCACCAAACGGAGCTTGGCGATTTCTGCGCGGGTTTCGGCGAACGTCACCTTCAACTTTCTTTGGTTCTCCCGGAGGTTTATGGAGTCTTGGGAGAGCTGAACCGCAGCGTTGGCGGCCTTGGCTATTTGTGGAGCTATGTCGGCGGCGGCTTGCCCCACTTGATAGAGCACCGCCGTAGCTGGATTCAAGGCAAGGACGGAATCGCCGACCTTTAAAAAACCTTCCTTGGCAAGTTCTGCGGCTTCGGAGAATTCCCCGCGGAAGAGAGCCCCGACAGCGGAACCCAATACCCCAAAGCCATCAATTAGTTGCTGGACCTTGTCGAGGACAAAGCTCTTGATGGAGTCGGAGAAACTCTTGATGGACTCGATTGGGTTGGTAAATAGGTTAATCAACCCCTCCCCCAGAGAGCTCACCTTGTCGGTGATGACAGCAAAGGCCGCACCCAATCCGGCTTGGGCCTTTTCGAGCATCTCCGCACCGCGTTGGGTCTTGGTAAAGAATGTGGCCAACGAAGTAAGCGCGATCACGAGCGCACCAATTCCCGTTGAGATGATAGCCGCCCGAAGAGACTTAAAACCCCCGGCAAGATTGCGCACGCCACCCACGGCCCCCTTAAGCTTGGAGGGTACGCCACCAAGGAGCGAGTCTAATTTTCCGAACGCTGCCGAGCTTGCACCCCCAGCCTCTTCCATGGACTCGGTGAGCCCATCGACCTCGGTCTTTACTTGGGAGACACCTTTAACCTTTACGTTGATTTCGTAGTCCTGCGCCATTCCTTATTCCTTGCAGGACTTTCCGCCACCATGACGAGGAGCCCCATTCATAGTATCCATATAAAACCAAAGAATCCGGGTCGCCGCGAAGCTCGTATTCAGTGGAGATGTTAATCACGCGGGGGATGGTCTTCCCAATGCCGTCGAGGTGTTCCTTCATGTACCAAAATAGAAAACCCCGCACAAGGCGGGGCTGTCTGTTTGTATGTCGGTCGGCTTAGGCCTTTTCGGATTTGGTCCGAATGAGGTAGGTGTTTGTGTCCTTGCACCACATCGCAGTTGACTTTACAGCGGTTCCGTTCAAAACGTGGCAGTTGTCCAATGGCAAATTGGCATAACGTACAGTATCCGCGAAATAGAAGGCGTTGCGATTGTCAACCTTCATGCCCATTACTTGCAAGGCTTGCTTCGGTGTCTCTACGCGGTCGGTAGCGTTTACGAGGTTGTTGTTTGTAGTCATGTCCTGTGTGTCTTGTCCGACCAAAGTCAACAAGTGGCTTTTGACTTCGCGCAAATTGTTGTGGTTGCTCATGTCATGGGCCAAAGTCCAAGACCACTGACCGCCAACACAGTTACCATTCACGCGGTACGGCTGACCATTCAATGTGTAGCTACCTGTTTTAAAAGTGCCGTAGTCGCTGGTTGAGATAGTATTGAAGGTCATTGTGCTTTTGTTTTGTGCGTTGCTCATGGTGTAAAGATAGGCACAATCTTGAACCACACAAACTTTTCTGCAATATTTCTTCTTATTCCTGCAGTATGACCCGGTCGTTCACGCCGGCGATACGTGCTCCCGCTTCCGTCAATAGCGCGTCCCGGAACTCGACCTCGTTGGTAGCGTAGAGGCGGACCATATCCACCTCAAGGTTCCAGTTGATGATTTTATTTGCTCCGCCCGTGACCTGAAAGGTGAGCACGCCACCGGTCAACGTAGCCGACAGGGAACGCGTGCCGGGGCTCCCGCTGGTTAAGGTTGTGCCGCTCGTCTTGGAGAAACTTACCGAAGCGTCCCGCCCATTGGCTAAGAATCGCCACGTCTCAAACTTTGAGGTAAAGGCCGTGCCAGACGATCCGCCCACCGTGGTCGAGGACACCTTCACAATGCCGGAGCCTATCGTGTTTTCATCGAGGCGTATGGTAGTCCCCACCGGAGCGGTGGCGTCTGTGGCAGAACTTCCCGTGCTCTCGGCGGTCAAGTTGAATTTGTCGGTAATGGTAACCGACCCGCTACCCTCTGCGGTGGTGGTGGTGTGCGTACCTACCGGAGACACCGGGCCGGGTCCGCTTGTATTTGTGAGCGGGTCTTGGGCGTCTGTCGGGGAGTCGGGAACGGCGCCGGGGTTGCCGTGGCCGTTGTTGTTCCATCGGCAGGTATTGTTCTGGCCGTCGTACGTATATCCAAACGACTCACAGCATTGTTGCCCGGGGTCGGTGGTGGTGCTTCCGTCGGCGTTGGTAAAGGTCACAGTGCCGTTGGAGTTCGATTGCGTGGGCAAAGACGAACACGCCCCAAACGAAGAGCGGTCTATGTCGCGCAAGAACTTGCACAAGGTGCTCTCTCCCGTCCCGATTTCATACCCGCTTATTTCGGTCAGTTTGTACGCTGCGCCTAAGATGTGAAAGCGGTCATTGAATCTCACGTTTCGGATATCCGAGGGGGTGAGGTGTAGGTGGGCTTCGAACACCCTTGCGTCTGCGTCGTAGATGTCGGCGAGGTAGCTCGACCAATACGAGCGGTGTAAGCCCAGCGGCATGGGGTCCGCGCTGGATTGATTTACAAGCGTCCCGTTTCCAAAACAAAAGGGTTGATCGGTAGAGTTCCAATATAGGCTTTGGGCCGAGCCCGTAGCCGGAGCCACAGAATACGGGGACATAAATTGCAACGAGGTGAAGGCTGTCCCGTCAACGAAGAGGGTGTCGTTTATGGCTTGTATGCCCGTGGCAAAACACAGCTTCGGAGGCTGTGAGGTGGGCTTGACACCTACCCCATCGACTTTGTACGAGCGGTGAGCAAGGAGGCCGCTTAAATACGTTCCGGGGTCGCCGTAGAGGTTGGGGATAGTGTAAACGAAATACGGCGCAAAGACCGGCTCGTTTTTGAGTTCTCCGGTTGCGAAGTCGTCATCGATATCTTGGTCGTAGGTTCCAAACCCCATACCCAGAGAGGCGGCCATATACTCGTTTCCTATGTCTGCGCTTTCCTTGTCGCCGAGGGTGATTCGGGCAGACTTGAGCGAAGACGTAGGCGAAAGGGTGCGTTCCTTGTCGAGGTCTAATTTCTTGGTCCAATACGCATCGACACCGGCGCCCATCCAGTCGTTGTATGGTTCAATAATTAGGCGCCTATCGTTGTCGGGGTCGGATTCGATTACAAGGTTGAAGCGTTGGCAGAGGTCGCGGACGAAATCCTTTTGCTTGATGCGCGGCATCATCTGCGGCACGAGCACCTGACCACCGGGAGCCGAGAGGCACTCAAACGTAGCGGACAGAACCTTGGGGTCCACTTGTAGTCCGGGCGTCAAAACTTGGACTTGTATGGCCTGCCCAGAGACCACCACAGACTCCACCTCAAGGTTGAACGTGTGGCTCGACCCGGTTTGTGCGATGGCGGCAAACTCGTATTCCTCCGCAGCCAAAGAGACGTTGCCGCGCATAATGCGAATGATACCATCGCCCGCGGAGCCGGTGTTGTCGATGTGTACCGAAGCGCGGAAGGTGTACGTTCCCCCAATCGGGCAGACGTAGGTATGTGACGCGGTGCTAAAATTGTCGTCCTCGTCGTAGCTCCCTTCGTTTTGGCTTCCGTCGTCGGTGTCGTATGGGATGATACCTACCCCATCGGTAAGGGTGGGAAAGGTGATGGCCGCAGCTATGACGGCTTTACATCGGTTTGCGTTGGTGGTGGCGAGCCTATCCAGCCCGTCTCCAAGGGTCATGTATATCGAGCCAAAGAACGCCGAATCTATAAAGGTCGAGGTGTACGAAAACCCAGCCTCTTGGAAGATGAGCTTGAGCAGTATCCGCAGTCGGAAGGTGGGCTTGAGCATATCCGGAACCAAAGCGGTTTCGGTAGCGTCGATGTCCATCAACCCATATCCGGGTTGTGCGGCCAGCGGTTGCCCGTCGGCACGAAGTCCGTGATCGGCGAGAGGGATGACCACGGTCCCATCGGGTACGTTGTCGCCTTGGCAGATTTGGTTTGTAAGCGTCTGGGAGAGGACGAAGTTCGCGGCGGTGCTGACGTAGTTATAATCAGTCGTATACGAGACGGGGGTGGTGGTCGAGTCGCGAAACACCGACTCCAGCAACTTGGAACCTAGCTCCGCGAAGAGGTCCGCGGCGTCCCCCAAAACGTTCACCTCGTACACCTCCGCCATAAGCCGCACAGCCCGGAGTTGCATGGAGCCCCGTATTACTTCCACTCCGTCCTCGTAGAGTAGCACGCCCGTTTTTTTTGTTGGGTCGAAGTCCCCATCGGAAAGGGTGACCTCGTAGAAATGGGCGAAGAATTTGTTGTTCCTGTCGGTAAAGGGTAGGCGGAACGTCTGCGAATATGGCGCGTGCCGTTGCATGGTCTCCCCCGGTTTTGCCACGGCAAGGTTCAGGGATATGGCCGGAGCCCCCTCAAGGTCGAGGGTCGTTTGGTCAGACGGCGCGGACCACCATTGCGTTTGATTGAGGGCTACGAGACGGATCACTTGAGGCGGGGTCGGTTGCTGAGGCGCAGGGTGAAGGAGTAGGATATGAGTTGCTCATTTACTCCTGTCTTGAAAAGGTATTCCGAATCGGTGACAATGACTGGAATCAGGTTGGTCCCCTCGATGGTAAACACAGACCGAGAAACCGCAATGTCCCGTAAGTGCAGGTTGTACCCCTC
>Ga0181380_1000771_pt1 | contig 14215 bp, 17 predicted proteins | sample 3SPOviralmetaG_FD_130116 | JGI IMG/M metagenome (GOLD analysis project Ga0181380, IMG submission 130116) | Marine viral communities from the oligotrophic San Pedro Time Series (SPOT) site, San Pedro Channel, CA, USA - 3 SPOT_SRF_2009-08-19 | ecosystem: Environmental > Aquatic > Marine > Strait... | reverse complement strand
TAGCAGTAATTGTGTTGTCTAGTATTTCGTTGGTTGTAATTCCACCGCCACTAATCGTTATTGCCATTCGTTACTCCTATGGTTTTGGAAACTCAGACTTAATAGCTACTATGGCATCCTTGTGTGTAGTCGTGCCATTAATAGCATCATCGCTGATTAATTCAAATTGATTTAACGCATCGTATTTAGCTTTGCGTTTTCTTGCGTATTCTTCTGCGTTCCAGTTTGTTTGAAAAACATTATGAGCAGCATTTATATCTGAGTCAGAAGGTTGTGCTGTCTTTGAATACCATTCTTTTATATAAGCACCAGCACCATCATCTTGTAATTGGTAATCTTCTTCAGAAAACCCTAGTTGTTTTAAAGCTCCGTTTGAAATCATCCGACTCTTCCTCCTGACATAAAGCTGTGATTGTTAAAAGTACCAGTACTATTATTTAAAATATTCATAGCACCATATAATTCTATATAATCACCTTCGGCTAAATTTAGATGACCACCTAAAAAAACACCCTGAGTGTATGGAAAACCACTGTTGTTGTTATTTTCTACTTTGATATATGTCTCTGACCCGTTTTTACGAATGTTTGCTTGACCAGTATATAAATTACCATTGCCATTTCCATTGCAATAAATATTTGCTGAAATATAATAAATACCAGCACCACCTGACGGAACAGTAAATCTACTATTTGAACACGCACCAGCCGTATCTATATCTTCAGTTCCTAAAGTAACTTTTGTCCAAACATTATCAGCAACCCCAGTTTGACCAGCAGTCGACCTAATAAAAAAGAAGGGAGAATCGTCTGTAATAGTTCCAGCAACATCAATTCCAGTAGCAGTTGTATTGAATTTTTTTACATTATCGTAGTAAAGATTTACTTGTGCATCTTTAACACACTTAATCATATTTTCGCCTGTTGACGATTGTATTAATAAATCATTAGCACCTTTAATTCTTAAATCGCCAGTTCCTGTATCATCAATATAACTATTAGAACCATCGTGATATATCTCTAAGTCGTTACCAGTACCAAATCTAGCTTTAACATTATCATTAAAGTCAACACCATTTGCCCCACCTACTGAATCAGCAGTCGTTGCTAGTGTACCTGTAGCATCAGGTAATGTTATCGTTCTGTCTGTACTCGTATTAGGAGCAGTTACAGTTAATACCCCTGTTCCCGATGCGTGACCTTGTATTTTTACTTTACTCATAATTCTCCTATGCTACTATCCAAGTTGAACCCGTTGGAATCGTTACTGAAATCCCTGAGTTGATTGTTATTGGTCCAGCTGTCAAGGCGTTATTGCCTGACGTGATCGAGTAGTTCGCAGCTATTGTGTGAGCATGCTCGTATAAACCTTTTGTTGTTGTGTTAGCATCTGTGTCTAATACTGCCCATGAAGCTGCACTACCATTTGTAGTTAAATACTTTCCAGAGTTACCTGATTGACTTGGCAGAGCATCTACTTCTGCCCATGTCATACCACCTGTATTACCTGATTGTGCTGACAAGAAATAACCATTAGTTGGCGTGTTGCTAACTTTAAGATTAGCTTCATCTACTACGTTGTCTGCAATAACTGTTGCTCCATCTCCTGTAGATGTAACTTCACCACTATGATTAGGGTGCGTGTAGTTATTAGAGTTATTACCTATATTAGATAATTTAGTTTTTTCTGCATCACTAAATTCATTTGTATCAGAATTAGATTCGTATGCTGTTTTAATTTGTGCAGCTGTTTGATCAGCTGTTGCGTTAGCTTCTATGCCATCTAACTTAGCTCCGTCTGTTGCTACGTCTCTGCCATCAAAAGTACTGTTAGTTGTAATAGCTCCAGTAAATGCTGCGCCAGTTAAACTAGCTTTAGCGTTATACAATGTATCTGCTGCAGTTTTAGTATAATGATTTGCTACTTCAAAGTTACCAAAAGCATATACGTTAAGTTCGTCATTTGCTGCAGCCCCACTAGTTAATGTTACTGTAGAAGTAGTAACTGTATAGTCTGCTGTAATTTCTAATACTACACCGTTAAGCGTAACCATCTCTGCGCCAACAACAATTGCTAACGTATCACCACCAGCATCATTTCCAGTAAATACTGTTTGATTAGCTGTAGCAGTAAATACAAATCTTTCCATTGTAGCTAACTTTGCGCTTGAAGTAGCAATCCAGCCTGAAGCTGTATATACTTTCATCACTGAACCAGTTGAATCATAATACAAAGCACCTACAACTAATGAGTTTCCATCATTGTCTACAGTAGGGGCGCTTGATTTCGATCCTAAATATCTGTCGTCAAAATTATCGTATGTTGCTGCTGCACTTGCTGCATTAGCTGCTGAAGATACTACGTCAGCTGCTGTTGATACGGCATCGGCTGCAGTAAGAACTGCTTTTGCAGTCGCTATACCGGCTTGTGTTGATGCAGTACTAGCTGAACTAGCTGATGCTGTTGCGCTATTTGCAGAAGCTGTAGCGCTTGCTGCTGCTTCTGCTGCTTTAGTAGTTGCTGCATTAATATTTGTAGCGTTTGCTGCAACTGCATTAATGTTAGTAGCATTACCTGCTACGCTTGTTACATTACTTGCAATACCTGCAACGCTTGTTACATTAGCTGCAATGTTTTCTACTGCTGCAACATCGCTTGATATACCAGCAACAGTTGTAACGTCACTTGATATACCTGCTACTGTAGTTACATTAGCTTTAATATTTTCTACTGCAGCAATATCTGCTTGCTCTGCTGTTGTAGGTTTAATTGCAACCCAAGCAGAACCTTCTCTAACAAACATTTGATCGGAAGCAGTATTCCAATATAATGCTCCAGCTATTAAAGCATCTCCGTCATTATCTACAGACGGTGCAGATGACTTAGCTCCTAAATATCTATCGTCAAACGAATCGTAAGAAGCTGCTGAACTAGTAGCACTTGTTGCTGCATTAGAAGCTTGAGTTGTTGCTGTACTAGCACTGGCTGCTGCAGCTGTTGCTGATGCTGCTGCTTCGTCAGCTGATGTATCAATAGCAATTGCATTAGCTACACTGCCTGAATAAAATGAATTTCTTGCCATAATATCTCCTATAATAAAGGCGTGCTAAATCTAGAGGAAAATGCTGCACCTTTCATACTCGCTTTAATTTCTTTTTGATTTAATGCAGTAATCTTTCCTTCAGTTAATGCGTCAAATTTTTGTTCCATTTCTATATCGCCTAAATAAACAGCTGCTGCTGTACAAGCAGCATAAAGTATAACCTCAAAGACATCAGATAAAATGTAAGGAATAACTTCTACATATGCTGTCCCTGTGCCTGAACCAACTCCTGTAGCTTTAAATATAGTGCCGACATTATTGTTTGCTGCACCAATGCCTGTAAAAGTAGTATTTCCTGCGCTTGCAATTTTGTAATATTTTCCTACAATAAAAGAACCTGCTGCAGTTGTTGTTGTTGAATAAGTACCGATTGGATCTTCAGCTTTATAGTAATACATTCCATAATTACCGCTTGCTTTTTGTTCACCATTCTCGTCTGTTAATAAAAAATTACCAATGTGCCTTGTGTAAGCGTGGCTAATTTTATTGTTGTTAAAAACTTTAGAGTCGACTCTGCTTAAAACCACATCTTTGTCTTTATCAGTCGCATCATCTTTTTTTAACTCTATCATTTCCAGAAATCCTTCCGGAACAATTATGCTAGAGTTTGTAGCTGTTACTGAAAATCCTTGTGATATTTCTAGAGTGGGAACTCTTAAATCTTCGTAAATTCTTGCTTCGCCTATAGCAACGAAGTCGTCTATTTGTGCGTCAGTTAAATCTGACCTGTTAAGCCAGTCAGCTACTCCCGTTCTTAAAGTAACTTGGTCTATAATAGTAGCCATTTAATCTCCTAATGAAAATACATTAACTGAGGGTAATCCCTTTTAATAATTGATTTGACAACTTTCCAGTCGTCTTTTGTACAATTGCCACTATGAATATTAATGTGATATTTACTCATAATATCTAATGCAACTGAATCTGGAATATTGCAAAAAGGTTTGAATCCGGTATCTACTTTTTGTCTATATGAACTCTTAGTTAACTCTCTCATATGCTTAGCCCACTCAAGATGTTCACTTACATCTTGAGTAACGCCAGCACCGTCTTTACTAATTTGAGACCTTAAATCAAAACTGTAGTCGTTATCCATTTTATTTCCTTTTCTTTGCAGTCTTAGCTGCACGTTTAAATTGCTTAGCTGTTGGCGCTCCTTTGGCTCCTTTCTTTCTCATAGTCTCTCCAGAACCAGCTGCTATTCTTTTTCTTTTTGCATGAATATTTGCATATAAACCTTTAGCCATTGTGTACTCCTATTTTTTCTTTTTGTTTCTGTTAGCAAAATTACGAGCAGCCTCTACGCTGCCAAAGCCCCACTTCTTAAGGGCTAATGCTTTTCTTGTTGGTCTGCCTTTAGAATCTTTCATAGGTCCTTTCATTCCTGCAAATCTTGCAGCAAAAGAAACACGCCTAGGATTTGTACCTTTTCCTAAAGGTGCTTTCAGGTTAGAGCCCTGCCTTTTTGCACTGGCTCTGCCTTTAGCATTTAAACCACCTGAAGGACTTTGACCTTCTTTTCTTGTCCATGCTGGTGATTTCATTATTTCTTTTTCCCCTTTTTCTTTTTAGCTGGTGGTCTTCCTCGTTTGTTTCCGTATGTTCCCGGTCCGTATGGCATATTAATCTCCTTATAAAATATAACCCCCTCTATGTCAGCAGGGGGTTAAAAGTGTTACGCAGTAACGTCTAAAATGACACCATTACCTGTCGGTGCTTTCGCACAGAAAGTAATTTCTTGTACCATGTAAGAACGCATTGAGTCACCGTCTTCACTAATATCACGGAAGTGCATTGGGCGAAGTGTGTCCATTGACATTGTAGAAGGATCGTATACAAATATCTCAGTGTTACCCATTAGATAGTTGTGTACAAGCTCAACATCACCAAAGTCAGACTCATATAAGTCAACTGATTGGCGAAGCTTGCCTCTTTCATCAATGTTTCTACGTACATTAGTAGTACCTGTCATCAAGTCAGAGAACCTAACTTTGTTAGTAGTTGACATCATTAGCTTGTTTGGAGCTACTGAAGTTACGCCATTAATTTGACGTAAGATTTCATTGATATCAGCTAGCGTAACATTAGCGTTAGAATGACCTGATTGTGCAACTGCAACGTTTGAACCGTCTCCAGCACCTGTTACAGAACCAGAACCAGTGGCTGCAGCAGCCGTACCAGCAACGATGTTGACAGTACTGTATGCTTGATAAGCACCCATTTTACGAGCAGCAGCTTGAATGTTACCTGCAGCTGAACCGCCTTGTACAGCAGAAATGTTAGTCGAAAGCATCCATGCTTCTACGTCACGAGCCATTTCCTTACCACGCTTTTCAGTTTGGTATTTGAATTCTGACTTGCGTCCGACCTTATCTACTGATTCCAACGTACCTGATACACGAATACCTTTAGTAAAGATTTGCGTGCGGTTGGTTAAACGTTGTACGACAGGAGAAGCGCTTTCTGCAAAAGACGATCCTTCAGCTGCTGCTTGTAAACCTGCAGCCTCAAGAGTATCAGTTGACCACTCGTGTAGAGTAGCTGATGCTTTACCCTTGCCGATTGATGACACAAAAGGTGTCATATCACGAGAAATTGTTGATATCCAGTTCGCTAGGTCTTCTCGTTGACCGCCCTGCGTACTAGTTGTAAAGTTTGTAGCCATTATATTTCCTATGGTTAGTAAGGTCTAACTTTCATCAAAAATGCTATCAATTACATTATTGAAAAGGATTGACTGGTCTTTCTCAGAAGCCCTTCCTTTGCTAGCATTCTTTCTGGCAGCGTCCACCTTATTGGATTTTTTATTTTTAGCAGCCACAGGTTTTTTAGTAGGCACTCTTTTAACTGGAGTCTTTTTACGTTTAGCTGTACCTTTATCAGAGTTTTCAGAAAGCCTTCTAAAATTATCAATTGCTTTTACCATCATTGGGTCAGTCATTGTATCAACCATTTGTTCATCTAAACCAATGTCTAAAGCAAACTTTCTGTTTGCCATAGCAACATCTTCAGACCAATCTGGTATTAAATCAGGAACCACTTCATTAAAATGATTCACTTCTTTTTCAAATTGTTCCATTTGTTGTTGATTCATTTGCTCAACCATGCCATTCATAAGATTATCTCTGCTTTGTCTCCTCGAGGCATACTCTTCCTTCGCTTTTGTAAGTTTATTATTTAACTTACTCGCTTGAAAGTCGTCTTCCTCAAATGCTTTGTCAACTTGATCTTGAAGATGTTTTAAAACGCTTTGGTCTTTAGCATCTTCTCGTTGTAGTAACTCTGCATTTACTCTTGCATAAATTTCAGCCTGTTCTCTAGTTTCATCAAGAACCTTTGCCTGCTCTGCTAGTTCATCCCCTTTTTTTGACTGGCTCTGCTTTGTTTGATAGTTTGCGACAAGCTCTTCCATGGTAACTTCAAATTCTTCTCCGTCAACTTTCACGGGAACATTAAAGTCCATATCAATCTCACCTAAGTCATCCGATTCAGATTGTTGGGTAGCGTCTTCTGTAGACTCATCCTCCTCCTCTTCTTCATCCTCTATGTTATCATTCTCTGCTTCATCAACTTCATCAGCGTCCTCGTCCGTGTGTGGATCATCACTTTCGAGTTCTTCTGTCGTTTCGTTGCTTTCTTGGGTAGCCGTTTCAGGCTCTATACCTAAAACTTCATCCGCCAATGCATCGAAATCGAAATCAGTAACGTTCGACTCATCCGATTGGGTAGCTTCGTTATTTGTTTCTGACATATTGTCTCCTATAAATAAGAGAGTTTATTACAACTCTCTGTCATCAAACATTCATCAAAGGTTTGTAATAAAACCTCTTATCATTTCTTGCTTGTCTTTGTTGCTTTAGCTGCAAGTAAGCTTTCTATATGCTTTTTAGTTTCCATTAAATTATTAAAATCAAATGAGTTGCCGTTCATGCTGCGCCCTCCAGAGAGTACAGCAATTGTTGCTTCTATTTGAATATCAATTTTATCTAATGCTCTTTTTAGGTTATCTTCATTCATCATTCATCACCTTTAGTTTGTTGAACTTTATTGTCTTTTGCCATAATAGAGTTTTCTATATTGCTCATTACAGCACCTTGACTTATTGCTAACTTATAAATAAACTCTCTGCGTTCTGTTTCGAAATGTTTTGTTTCTAACCATTCACGAAACAGTGCGTTAAGTATATCTTCAGTTACCATAGTCATAGTATCTTTAATTTCAGTACACTGATAGCCCTTGTTAAGAACTCGTTGCGCATCATCATATGGCGATACTTTTTTAGGTTTGCCATTGTCTCCAGCTTTATAAGCTGGTTGTCTTTTATAATTACTCATCTGTCATCTCACATGTTTAAGTATTGATCTATAGATATACTTTTGAATCCAAGTATTTGGAGTATACCTAAAGTTTTTAAAGCAGCTTCAGAACTTACAAGAATTTCCATGTCTTCACTTTCTGATGCTAACTCTTTTATTCTATCAATAGCCTCCGCTATTAACATTGTTCTGTTGGGCATATTGTTGCTCCTGCATCATTTGTTGTTCTTGCATCATTTTTTCTTGTTCAGCTTCTATCTGCTCTGTTTCTTCAGTGTCTTGATATAAAGACAAGAAATCAGTTGGAGGTTGCGCAGGAACCTGTGCACCATCTTTTTGCGCTTTGACAGCAAGCTCTGCCCATTCTCTATTAGAATTATCAGCTGCTTGCAACAATTGACGTTTGTTATCAATCTTTTTATTGTCAGCTTCAGCTTTTATTAAACTAATATTAGCCTCTTGTGAAGCTAACTCTAATTGAATAGCTGCTTGCTCTGCTTGTTCTTTTAAGTTTTGTTTTTGTTTTTTTCTTTGTTGTGCTTCTTGTTGTGCTTGTTGAAACTCTTGTGTAGTCGGATCATTTAAAAATCTTGTTGGGTCCATGCCCATGTTTTTTAAAATATCTAACGCTAAGTTGTACGATGACATAGGATTTATAAACGCTTCGGAAGTTTCACTCTGTGCCATTTGTGGCAAAAGTTGTGTAAGTTGTATTAACTTCTCAGCCAAAGAAGAGTTTGAATTTTCTCCAATGTTTGCCTGTATATCTAAGTCCATGTTGCCGGGCATCATTTGTAACTCTTGTGGAGTAAGTGAAGCGTACCCTTTATCTGTTTTGTACATTGTAGGATTCTTAAGATTGCTTTTCATTTCTCTCAATACGCCACGACATAAATCTTTAATACCTGTCTCGACAAATCTACGTGCAATATGCTCAACTCTTATTTGTGCAGCGTTTTGCGCACCTGCCATTTTTTGCTCAGAGTTACCAGATACATATAACGTATCGTTTAAACCCATAGCGGTTTTACTTAAACCTGTAGACTGTTCTTTCTGTAGCCCCAGGAATTCTAACATACCAGTTGTACCAGCACTCATTGGCTCTGGTTGGAGTTGTTGTACTGCTGCAGCTGGATTTCCGTTTGTAGGAATAATCTGCTTTGGTACAGGGTTTTGTAATGCTGAGAAATCAACAACATTAGGGTCAGCTAGTGTTCTGCCGTAGTTACCAAAATACACATTTTCTACAAATCCTCTAAGAATAGCTGTAGTTGCTTGTGTTTGTGGGCGAGCCATATCAAGAAGTGACAGCCCATAAAACTCATGAGGTATCTCAATAGGATTTAAAACTGCAACTGGAACATATGCGACATCATCTTCTTCTAAGATTGTGTTGCCTGCTTTAATAACATGTTTAAGTTCAGCTATACCATCACCGTCTCTGTCAGAGCGAATCCAACATTCAACAACAGTAATACTTATATTTGCCTCATCTTCATCATCATCATTGTTAGTTACCCAGTTTTGTATTCCACCTGCATCTTTTCTTGCAAATGCTTCATACGAAAAACCAGAAGACCTAACAGTAGACTCTTCTCCAATCTCATCAAAATCGATGTCTTGATCTGACCATGTTCGTCTAATATCAGAGCGTGTCATTTCTGTAACAATGCCAACAAAGGTTGCATCAATAACAGAAGAAGCAGCACGGTCAATTAAAAAAGACTCGGGCGGTATAGTACGCAATTTAACTCCAGACTTATCAATTTTTCTACGAAGCCTGACATCTACAAAAGAATAATAACTAGTTCCATCTGGATTAATAGTTGGCTCATCATTAACTAATAAATCACCTATTACTTCAACATTTGGGTCAGAAAGAATTTGGTCTAATACACCTTCTTCAATTGTTTCGTATTCTTCAACAACATAATCGTAATGTTCTTCCCATCCCCATGTAAGGGCACTATTACCAAATACAACTGCTGACTTTATCCACGTGGAAAGTTTCGACCATCCATCAGGATTTGAGTTGAATAGACAATAGTTGACAACATCCGATGCAATCTGAGACGCCTTAACTGCAGCCATGTCATTGCTGTACGGTGTAAACAAAGCCAACTTATTGTTGTCTAATAATAATTTTGTTAATAGTGCGGTATATCCCTCGGCAATCTCTGCTGAGTCGGAGGATACAATTTTAGAAACACCTTGCGGTTTTAAATCGCCTTGTGCCTCTAAGCTCATTTCGTATACTGCATTTTCTCTACGTTTGCTTACATCTGATGAATTGGTATTGCCACCAGTAGCATTCCGCATGTGACGATCAATTGACTCTATCAACGCATCGTCATCAATCTTTTCGATTTCTGTTTTCATTCTCGCTCTCTATCTGTTTAATAAAATATTCATCGCCTTTCTAAAATCGTCTTCTACAAGACTTAGTTCTTTGTTTGGTCTTTTTGTTGAAAATTCAACAGGGTTAAATTCATAACCACCCGTTGCAAAACTTCTATCTTCTTTCATATATTGACCGCCTAACCTAGCAAATCTTTCAGCCACACTATTTAAATATGCTGCTGGTTCGTTTCTAGTTTCGTATGCAAAGTTTGGATCAGCTCTACGTTGGTCTAATGGACCGCCAACATAATGTGTAGTGTAAGATGGTATCATTGCAGTTTCATATACATTCCCATCTTCATCTGTTGCATAAACTTGTGCACCACGAGGAGTTGTATATTGAGATGAGACTTTATTATCGTAAACATCATCTGAAAGTGCTTGTGCAACCATTGGTGCAATTAACTCTTTTGCTTCACCAAGTCTATCGTTTCTAGGATTGTTTATAAAAGCATCTTCTAAAGCTTTTTGTTGTATGTTTCTAGGGTCTAAAAAATAATGTCGTGACATTTCTGTATTAATAAAATGATCTCTACTAGCTGGCGTCATTCCTATAGTTTGTTTTTCAAGGTCTTCCATTAAAGCACTTCTGTCAGTTTCGGACAAAGTAGTATAGTATTGATTTCTAGGTCCTCGTTTTTCCCAAGAATCTTTCATCATTTGAAACTCATAATCTCCATCTCTACCACCATAGCCAGTAATGCTTTTTGCGAGCTCATCTTCATAAACTTCTGGTGCAGCTAAATATCTAGAAAGTGGTGTTGCTGGTATTCTGTATCCAGATGAATTTGTTTGCCAATTATAATCTTCATACATTTCACTTCTTGACTTGTTAGAATTTTTTGGCAGCGTACCGGTTAATATACCTCGTTGATATTCACGGCTTGGGCTTTTTCCATACATCCCTTTTTTGTGGTCAGCAAAATGTGTATCAATATTATGCATATATTCATGTTCTGCTGTGTTTCCACCTTTAAAAAATGGAAACTTAGTAGAATCTGATATAGCTATTTTTCCTTCTTGCTCAAAGTCTCCTGCAGGAATAGTTGCGCCTTGATGTTGTGGTTCCCATGTATCAATACGAAGATCACGCCAATTAGGTAAATCACCAAAACTAATAGAAGCATCAAAAGGCATAACTTTGTCAGCAGGAACATCAAATATTTTAGAAGCGTTTCTAAAAAACTCGTTCCATGTTTCAGGCTTTTGTTGATCAAAACGTTTTACATTTTGTCCTAAAATAGGTTCGTATGCCATAAGTTCTCCTTACAGCCACTTAGTATCTGGCTGCTTATATAATGTATTCATCTCACCCCAACTAAACGATTTGTTAGTTAAAGCGTGACCATGTGTTCTGTAAGCTTCACAAGCAATAGCAAGTGACATAACCATATCATCGTAATGCCCAGTAGAAGCTTCTGCTTTGCCAGACTCTGTAATAATAAAGTTTCTTAATTCTTCTAGCAAAATACTAGAAGGAATTGTAATGTCTTCATCTTCAATCATTCGTCTTAGATTAGATATGATTGGTGGTCTTGTAGACATAGTAGTCTTAAAACCTAAATGATTTACATTATCACCAGCTGTGTTAGCTGTTTTCTTTTGTTGATATATGTTTGGATAGTTCATGCCAAACAATTGTTGTACTGTAGCTAAACCAATAGAGTTGCTCTCAGGACATACTAAAGCATTGTTATACCATCTGCCAAGATAGAATATCATTTTGCCGTAGCTTACTGGATCAATTCTATTGCTTCTATAAATTGCACATACTTCTCTGTCTTGATTTAAAACAGTAGCTACTGAGTAGTCACCCTTAACACCAAGAGCTACGTCAGCACCGATAATATACTTATCATCTTTTTTAGGTGCGTTCCAAACTTGTAGAGAACCTTCTTGTGACTCATCAAACGAACTAAAAGGCTCATTGTATTCTCTAATAGATTCTGGTGACATAGGTAAATATTTGTCTAGCGTTTCTTTGCTAAACACACTAGAGCCAGATTGTATAAAAGATTCTTCAGCAGTGAACGGATATTCTTGTTTAAATGTTGAAGTAGACGTTTCAGATATTTTAATACGCCTCCAATACACTTGACCATCGGTCAGATTGTACTGTTCTTTTAGTTTCTTCTCTTCTAATGTAAACTCTAAGCCATCAGGTGCGTCTAATGTATATTCGTCTTGTAAATACCATGGAACAAATAAAGGCTTAAATATACCTTCGCCTTTTTCTGCTTTGTTCCATAACTCATAGTAAATACCCTGCGCACCGTGTGATGTGCTATTGATAATAATAATACTTCCCGGTAGCAGTGCGATAGACTGAAACATACCGGCAAGTATTCTCTCACCGTTTAACCAAAACGCAGCCTCATCAGCCAGCAAACAAGTGTTTGTTGTTCCACGTCCCGGGTTGTCTGCACCCGCAGTCCACACCCTGTACTTACTTCCATTTTCTTGGAAGCTCATTTCACGAACGTTCGATTTGTCTAACGCTGGTTGTATATCTTTTGGCAGCTCAGCCCAAAATGTTTGCGACATACTAAAAATACTTTCAGTTGTCGGCTTGTCTAACGATATGATTACAGCTTTGGTATTCCCATAGAACAACGCTCTGTGAAATATATACGCAGAGCTTATTGTAGAAAATCCTGCTTGACGATACTTAGATATAATTAATCTAACATACCCAGTATCTTTCATTTGCTGGTCAAGAGCCTCAACAACTAACTTTTGAGCACTATTGATCTTTAGCGGTATTAATCCTAGCGAGGCATCTTTCGGATATATTTGCAAGCAATCTTCAAAGAATGCTTCGGGATTATTTTTCCAATGCTCCCACCTCTTCCTCTTTTCAAGTTCAGCTAACAGCTTAGAGGCTTCTTTAGTTTTTGACATAATTTATCCAAAGTATAAAGGACCACGCCCATAATCCATATCATGCATGTACTCATGTTCATCTACATTGTCGTATGGACTGTCAGGAAATAATAAACTACCGGGATCAATTTCACGGTATGGGTCGCTTAAATAATCCATTTCTGTTGGATATCCCGGCTTATATGCTTGGGCAGTTCTGCTGCCAACATAATCCATAATAGGTACTGGAACAGTTCTTGTATCTTTTAGAACAGGTCGCTGCTGTATAAGCTTTCCATTTGCATCCCTTATTGGTCGTCTGTTTCCAAAATCAACTCCAGCTGTCATAGGAGTATATGTGATATCTTGCCCTTTTGGAAAAGGTTTGCCAGGACCAAATGCTGGTGGCGGACTATCTTTTGGATAAGGTCCTCCTCTAAATGTTGGTCGCTCTGCAGGTCTACGATTACGCATGCCCATTGGTCCATGTCTAAATGGACTATTTCCCATATAATTCATAATATCTCCTAATGTTTTGACTCGTCTAACGCTTCGTCAGTTAGCTCAAGTATACGTGCTAACAATTCGTCTTCAGAAAGTTCTTCAACTTTTTCTTCAGCAGCAGTCTTAGCGTCTTGTGTTGGTTCAATATATTTGTTAGCTTCAGTAATAGCTTTAATAGCCATAGCGTCACCTGCAGCAGTTGACTGTGCAAACTGTCGTTGAGCTATCATTGCTAACATCTCACCCGGAGATATACCAGCAACTTCTTCAAATGCCTCTTTGGTTAACTTTAATTTATTTTTAGAGCCTAGCGGTCTTCCGTTCGGATTTCCAGACTCCCCCGGTTTCCAAGCAAATTTTTTCAGATGTCCAGCCGGATCGTCTTTCTTTGGCATGCGCCCTCCTATCTTTAAGTACAACTTAAAGTATTTTAAATAAAACAAAAAAGCATCTTTAAGTAATCATATAAACAGTAACGAATCTTTCGATTCCGTTGCTTTCCCTTTATGTATCTAGGGCATTCAACGGAATACGCTAGTGGGCATTTAGATTCACAAAAATCTGTATGTGTTTATATGATTACTTAAAGATACTATGATGTGTCTATGATGTGTCCATGAGGTAGCAAGCCTCTCAGCCAAGATGTATCAATCGAGTGATGCAAAACTTGACTTTACTTTAGCAGGGACATCTATAGTATCCGTCAACCAACCGTGCTTGTCATCACGGGTAATGCCCTGCAACCAACTTAGCAGCTATTGGTGATTACTATTGCTAAGTCAGGAATAGAAAAAAGTTTTTTACTTTCCCCTATAAGGGGCTACCCGAGAATTTACCCTTTGAAAAGCGGATTAACTCCACCGCATATGAGTTATTATTATATACATCTACCCGATGTATTTTCGATACCCCCCCGAAAATACATCGGGTAACTTCACGGAAGTTTCGCTGTCTTCGGTGCTTCGAAGACATCTCATGGCTTCCGTTATATCCCCAAAGGGTACATAAGTATACACAAGGTATACTTATG
>Ga0181380_1000769_pt1 | contig 14240 bp, 12 predicted proteins | sample 3SPOviralmetaG_FD_130116 | JGI IMG/M metagenome (GOLD analysis project Ga0181380, IMG submission 130116) | Marine viral communities from the oligotrophic San Pedro Time Series (SPOT) site, San Pedro Channel, CA, USA - 3 SPOT_SRF_2009-08-19 | ecosystem: Environmental > Aquatic > Marine > Strait... | reverse complement strand
TAGGTTATTTTCTTAGAAGCCCTTTTTATAAAACAAAAAATAGACCTTATAGAGAGTTGGCAAAAATAGCTGAATCACCTAAAAATGCCTTTAGCACTTTTTTACCTAATCAATTTATAGCTGGTACAGGTACTGGAAATGAAGCAATACAATCTTACAATGCTGTTATTGAATCTGAAAATTACAGAAGAAAAATAGAAAATGAATTTGATGAAGATTTAACAAAAGAAATAAGTTCATTAAATGTTGATTTAAGTAGAGCCAATGTTACAGGGCAACAAAGACAGGATTTACTTGATCTTTCATTAAATAATAAAAAACAATTATCTGAAGCTTTTCAAAAATATGCAGATGGAAAAATAAATAAATCTGAGTATGAAATGCTAAAAACTAATTTATTATCAGAAGTAAATATTTTATCTAGTGATTTAGGTTTAATAAAAACAAAAGCTGCGGATTTTTTAAAAAATAAAGATAATATTGATTTAAATGCTAGTGATCCTGAAGTTGCTGATTTTTATCAAACAGCTATAAAAAATCCTGATAGTATACGTATTGTAGAAATAAACGGTGCAAAATATTTTAAAGGCACAACAAATGGGGGTAAAGATTTTCAAATTGAAGTAGGTGCTATATCTAATGGGGATGCATCTTTTTTATTAACTCAAAAAGCTGACGCTACAAGTTTTATTTCAAATGCTCTTAAAACAATGACAGCTTATAAAGTTGAGGGTAAAACAGCAATGGGTATGGGAGAGTTTCAATTACCAGATAATACTGAAATGGTAGATGGTAATTTAGTTAAAAGTAAAATAAGAACTATTGGCGAAAATAGATTAATTTCAGATTTAAAAACAAACCCAGATATGGTTAGATCTTTACTTTCACAGTATAGAGGTATTAATTATGAAGGGTATCAAACTTTAATTAATCAAGATAGAGATAATGATGGTAAAACAACTTCACAAGAAATACAACAAAACGAGCAAGAAATGTTATTACAACTTGCTGAAGAAATGTATGATGAATTTGTAGGGCCACAATATAATCCTCAATCTAAAACAACAAGGATGAATACTCAAGGCGGTGGCACTAAATTAACACAGTCAGAAAGAGATAGAAAAACTAGAGATGCATATATAGCGTCTTTACCGAATCCAACGCAAGAAAATTTTGGTGACTATAGAGATATTATAGGTAAAGATTTTACTTATACAATTGAAGATGGTACATTAAAAATTAAAAAACAAAATCAAAAAGAAGGATTTAGTTCTATAAAATTAAATGATCCTAAATTTAAAGATTTTATTAAAAAATTTGTAGATCCAAATCTTACAACTACTAAACTAGGCACACAAAATAATACTCAAGTTACAAACACTGGGGATACATCAGGATTAAGAAATAAATATAATTATTAATGCAACAACTTTCAGAACAAAATAGAGAAAAACTGGATGGTATAGTTCAAGAAATGATTAGCAATGGAGAGTCGGAATCAAATATACAATTTGTTGTTAATGATTTTAAATCTATATATGCGGAAAATGAAGAACCTAAAATTGAACCAGAAGTACCAACATGGCTAGAAAATACTTTTGGTGATGACACATTTGGTGTTGACTTTGCTAGCGATATGTATAGAGCTGTAAAATCTGGATGGAACCAAAGCTCAGCTGTTGGTGAAATAAAAGATGTTTTTATTGGAGATAGATCAGATGAAGCTTTAAACGATATGCGAAAAGCTTTAGAAGATTCAAAAAAATCAGCTGTTTCTGAAGAAATGCAAGAATATCAACAACTTGTTGAAAAATATAAAAAAGATGGTGATAGTGGGTTTTTAGCAGGTTTTAAAGCTTTATTACAAAATCCAACTATTGGTCCCGAAGTTATTTTATCTTCTGGAGTTGGGATGGCAAGAACAGCTCTTGAAGCGCCAGGGCTTGTTGCTGCAGGTGCTGCTACAGGCGCTGCTGCAGGTGCTGCCGGATTAGGAGCTGGAGTTGCCGCTGGTACATTTGTAGGGGCATCTACAGCTGCAATGACAGCAATGGAAACAACCGGAACTTTTGCAGAATTACTACAAGAAGAACTTAAAGAAAAAGGTTTAGATTTTAATAGAAACGATGATATAAGAAAAGTTTTTGAAGATGAAGATGCTATGTTTAGTATTAGAAGCAAAGCTTTAGGAAGAGGTATTGCTATTGGTGCTATAGAAGCATTAACCGGTGGAATAGCCGGTAAAATAGGTGCAAGAGCTATTGGGGGAACTAGACGAGCTATTGCTGGTGCTGCAGTAAAAGGTACATTAGTAGAAGCGGCAGGTGGAGCAATTGGTGAAACAGCAGGTATGTTAGCCGCAGGACAAGAGCTAAGAGGTGAAGAAATATTACTTGAAGGTTTAGCGGGTACTGTTACAGCACCTGGAACAATTGGTTTAGGATATTTATCAGGCAAACAAGAATATTCTGTTAATGGTAAAAAAATAAAAGGCAGCGAAGCTAATGGTATTAACACTATTAATGAAATAATTGATAAGTCACCTGATGGAGATTTTGTTGGTACTAAATTTAAAGTTAAAAATAATAAAGATTTAGAACAAAAAATACAAGATAGAAGAAAAAAAATAATTAAAGAAAACAAAGATCTTGTAAAAAAGAAAGTACAACCAGAAACTGTTACTGATTTAGAAAAAAGATTAGATAAAGAAATTAAAAAAACAGAACAGTTAATAAAACAAGTACAAAAAACAGATGGTGGTATTGAAGCTGAAGCTTTTGAATTAAGATTAAAAGATTTAAAAGAAAAGAAAAAAGGCCTTAACGATCAAATAAATTTTCAAATAGATCAACTAAACGAAGAAGAAACTCTTAGTTTAATGAATATAGATGACGATGTGTCATTATATCAGTCTATACTAAACGATCCTAATTCATCTGATTTAGCTAAACAATCTGCAAAAGAACAGTTGGATAAATTAAAAACCGCGCAACTTAGTATAATTAGCAATCCTGATGCTACTGATATGGCTAATCCTAATGGGCCTACTAAACAAAAAAATATTGATTTATCAGAAAAAACACAAAAAGCTTATGAAGCTAAAGGAAAAAATTCTTGGGGTGAGGTTGCAAAACATCAAGCAGGACTTATAAATTCTATAGCTACATCTATGTGGTCTAAAGTATCTGCTGATAAAAAAGTTGGAACTTATGATGATTTCAAAGCAGCACTTGTAAGTGATAAAGGCGGTATAGTAGGTTTAGTTAAAACGTATAATCCTGAAACAGGTGTACCCTTAGCAGCTTATATTGCAAATCGTAAAAGTGGTTTACCTGCACGTGCTAACAGAATAATAAAACAATTTACAAAACAAGATACACAAAAATCTATAAATGATTTAATAAAAACAGCATACGCGGAAGAAACAAATATAGATATAGAACTAGATTCTAGAATTAATCACGAAAAGCTTGGTTTAAGTGATTTACTTGGTGATTTAGATAATGATACAGAAATAGGATTACAAAAGGTTGAAAACGATCTTAAACTATTAGGAGAGGTTACACAAAAGAAAAGACAAAGTGCAGCACTTAAATCATTTAATGAAGTATTTAATTTTAAATACAAAAATAAAGTAAAAGATTTTATCGGTAAAAATACTAAAACAAAAAATGATTTTAGTAAATTTTTAAAAAGTAATTTACCGTTACTTAAAAAAATAGCTTTAAAAAATATTGATTTTCAAAAAGGATCAAGTCTTATTTCAAAAACATGGAATCAAGTTATGCCTTCCGACCAAGATTTTTTAGATTATTATGAAGGAGCTAATTCACCATCACCCCAAACATTAAGTGATAGAAAAACTAGTTTAACAAAAGCTATTACTGATCAACTTGCAACAGACGCACGCGAATCGTATTTTGAAGACAAGCAAGAGCAAAGAGAATTATTCAATGAGCAGCAAGGTATTTCATTTCAACAAACAATTGATAATACTGTAGAAGCTTTACATGGTACTCCTGGTGCTAATATATTTATGAAAGACCAGGAAATGATGCGTAATAGTGATGAAATAAATGCTGCTGGGAAAACATGGCAAGGTTTCACTAAACAAAATTATGAAGGACAATATAATACTTTAGATAGAAAAGATCCTGAGTTTAAAAATGATTTTAAGAAAAACTTTATGGATGTGCATGCTAATAAATTTTCTGAAGATTTTTGGTCCACATCTAGTTTTGCTTTTTACAAAGGTGAAGATGTAAACAAAAGCTCTATATTTGGTAATAAAGAAGGTTTAAACGAACAAATAAAAGGTATTACATTTGATAAAAATAAACCTAAATTACCTAAAAAATTTAATTATAGTACTAAGAAAAAACTTAAAACTTTTGGTTCTGGTAAAAATAAACTTAATATTAGAGAATATATAAAAACTGAAGAATTTAAAAATAATGAAGCTCAAAAACTTCCTGCATTAAAAAATATATTTTTAACTTTTCAAGAAATTTTACAAGAAGATCCCACAGCACTTCCTTATATAATAGAACTTTTAAAAGATTCTGCTAAATATCAAGGGCATTTTATGCGTTATCTAGCACCTTTTAAGTTTTTTACAAAAAATTTAGATGCTATAATTGTAGAAGAACATAGCTTACCACAAATAATAGTTACTAAATTTTTATTACAATCTGCTATAGAAGGTAAAGTTGAAGAAAATTTTAAATATATAGAACAAAATTATTTTCAAGGTGCGCTGGAAGAAGTTCATGATAACATGCTAAAAGGTGAGTATGAAGGAAGGTCTTTTAATTTCCAAAGCAAAGTTTTAGATGGCCAAATGTGGGATGATCAAACTTGGGCTAGATATTTTAATAAGCTTGTAGAATCAAATGGTGGTATTCCTCCTTCAAACTATGAACTTTTAAATGGTAAAACAATAGCAGAAGAATTCAATGTAACTAGTTCAGGTATATTAGCTAGTTTAGAAATGCAAGAAGCTACTAAAAGTAAAGTTAATAGAAAGCTACAAAAATTAGTACAATTTCAAGAAGATAGCTTAGAAAATTTTGAATTATCTGACAGTGAAAGATTAGAAGCTCTTATAGATATATTACAATCACAATATCCTGATAAGTTTATAATGACTAATCAAGAAGATGTTGTTAAATATTTAATGGCTAACTATGGCTATACAAAAGAAAGTGCTATAGAGGCTATGAATCAAAAAGGTTTTAGAGACCCAGATATAATATATATTAATTTAGAAAAAGCAGGATTAGATACGCCTATGCATGAATTTACTCATGAATGGGCTGAATTAGTTAATAAGAAAGATCCTGGATTATTTAACGCAATATATGAAAAATTAAAAAATCATCCTAGATTTGCAGAAGCTGTTGAAAGAATGAATACACCAGGAATTGGTGGTTATAGTGAAATGAGTCCTGATTCATTTAATTATAAAAACGAAGTAATGGCTTATATATTAGGAGAAGAAGGTGCTTCACTTTACAATTTATTTGAAGGAGATGCTGAAGCTAAATCTTTAATTGATAAGTTTTTTAATTATATTAGGGAAGCTTTAGGTTTTGATCCTACTACTAAAAACTTTTCAGATTTAACAGTTAATGAAGTTATTAAACTATCTGTTAAAGATATTGTAGAAGGTAACCCTGCTGCTAATTTTGATAAATTAAAAAATAAATCTGAAGGTAAAAGTTGGTTTGCTAAAACAGAAGCAAATCAAAGTCCTAGCCAAAGAGCTAAATTAGATCCTATATTAAGAGCATTTAATAAAATAAAACTATCTTATAGAGCAGATAAAAATTTAGCTAAAGCTATTAATGAAGCTTATAAAGAAGTTCAAGGATTAATGGAATTTAGTGATTTTGTTAAATTAGTTGTTGATAATACTAAAGAGTCAGTAGTAGGAACATCTAAACAACTTCTTATAGCTAAAGCTGATATGATAAAAGCAAATAAAATAGCTGAAGAAAGTATTAAAAAATTAGAAGAAGGTAAAATTAAAGAAGAAAACAAATCAGATCTTCAAAATAAATTTAGAAGAATGATTTATAAAGCCGCAGCAGAAGGTGCAAAAACATCTAGATGGTTTATACCACCAAATGCTGAAGACTTCAAAGGTTTGCTATACACATTTTTACCAAAAGGCAAAGCAGGTGTTGAAGCTCGTAAGTTTTTAGAAGAAACTTTATTAAAGCCTTATTCTGATGGTATTGCTGCCCTTGATACTGAAATATTAAATAAAAGTAAAGCTTGGGAAAAAATGTCTAAAGGTTACAAATTTAATGAAAAAGTTGAAGGTACACCATATACATTAGGCGATGCTATAAAAATTTACAATGCTACTCAGAGAGGTGATGACGTTACTATTGCAAAACAAAAACACATGGACGCTTTAATTCATGCTGTTGAAAGTGACCAGAATCTTTTAGACTTAGCAGAAGCTATTGAAGAAAGTTTTCCTATTAATGTAAAAGATGGATGGCAGAATAAAACTTTAGCTAAAGAAATATTTGATGCTATAAACAATGGCGCAAGAGATAGAGCTTTAACAACTTTTTCTGATAATGTAGATGCAATATTTAACGATACAACCATGGATCTTATTGGTGATCAGTTTGGAAACAACTTTAAACAAGCATTAAAAAACACTCTTAGAAGAATGAAATCTGGTCGTAATAGGGTAAGTACAGACGCGCAGTCCAATGTGTGGTTAAACTGGATTAATAGAGCCGTGGGGACGACTATGTTCTTCAACAGTAGATCAGCTTTGCTGCAAACTATATCATCACTAAATTTTATAGGATTAAAAGATAATAATATATTTAAAGCGGCTGCCGCGTATGCAAATACAAAACAGTTTAATGAAGATTATAAAAAATTGTGGAATAGTGATTATTTAAGAAACAGAAGAGATGGTGCAAAGTTTGATGTGTTAGCAGATGAAATTGCAGAAGGAGATCCAAAAGGATTAAACAAATTATTAAAAAATGGATTTTTACCAACTAGATATGCAGATAGCTTTGCTATTGCTTTAGGAGGTGCTGCATTTTACAGAAATAGAGTTAATGCTTTAGTTAAAGATGGAATGGATGTAGCACAAGCAGAAGAACAAGCTATGAATGATTGGCGAAGAGAAGCTGAAAATTCACAGCAATCAGCAGATCCTTCTAAAATATCTGAGATACAAGCATCGTCACTTGGTAGAATTGTATATGCTTTTGCTAATACACCTTTTCAGTATGCCAGAATTGTTAAAAGAAGATTACAAGATATAACATCTGGTAGATCTGCTTCTGAGGGTAGAGTACAAAGTGATCTTGGTACTATATTATATTATGGGGCCATACAAGCTGTAATGTTTAATGCATTACAATCAGGATTGGCTGCACTTGCTTTTGGTGATGACGATGATGAAGAAATTAAAAAGCTAAAAGATAAAAAATATTTAATGTCTATAGAAAGAGGTTTAACTTCTTTTGCTAAATCTTTAGGTAATCCAGGAGCTGTTTCTGCTACACTTTATTCTTTATTAAAAGAAGGGTATTTACAACAGACAGGACAAAAAAGACCTGATCCAAATGTATTTGCAATAACAGCTACAAGTATATCACCACCTATAAATTCTAAACTTAGAGACTTATCATCTGCTTATAGATCATTTAATAAAATAGATGAAGAGGATTTGCTAACACCATCATTAGATAGTGAAGCATTAACTATGTCTGGAGAAATTGCATCTTTTGGAGGTGTTCCTTTAGATAGAGTTATACGTAAAGCTAGACACTTAGCTGCTATTAAAAATGAAGAGTTAGAATTGTGGCAAAAAATATGGTTAGTTTTAGGATGGAATGAATGGGATTTAGGTGTTGATACAAGAGTTGATAAAAACTTATTTAAAAAAGCAAAATTTGATGATACTGATTTTGAAGAAGCAGAATTTAAAGAATCAACATTTAAAAAGTTAAAACCCGGTGTTGCGGGTGTTGCAAATAACGATGGTACTATTGAGCTAGCACCTGACTTATCACCTGAAGAAAAAAAGAAAACTATTCAACACGAGAAGCAACATTTACTTGATATGAAAAATAAGAAAATAAAGTTAAACTATGATGATAACTTTGTTTATTATAAAAACAATAAATATAAAAGAGTAAATGGTAAAATAGAATATAACGGGAAATCCTATATGGAGGGTCACCCAGATTTGCCTTGGGAAAAGAGGGCGTACAAAGCAGAAAAAACTAAAACGTTTTTATATGCATAAAAAAAAGGGATGTTACAATTAAGTAGCATCCCTTTATTATTTTAGAAGAACAATAGTCCAACTATTATACCAAAGACTGGACCAAGTATAGCCCAAACTTTATATAGTTTTATAACCTTATTCTCTTTTGAAGAATAAATATTATCTTCTGTATTTAAATTTAAAGACTCTAGTTTATTTTCTAAGTCTTTTATTTTTGCTTTTGCATCAGCAAAGGTAAATCTTTTTGCCATAAAATTAATTTTAATTATCCATCGCAGCTTAAACAATTAGGATCCATAGCTGCTGCTGCTATATCTCCTCTCAATACAGACTCTGTCCTCATATAATATAAGGTCTTTATTCCATGTTTCCATGCGTCCATATGTACCGTATTAATCCATCTAGGTGTAGCCTCAGAAGGAAAAGCTAGATTAAGTGATACTGACTGATCAATATAATCTTGTCTTATACCTGCTTGCCTAACTAATTCTAGTTGGTTTATTTCTTTGAATGTTTTAAATACGTTTTTGACTGGTTCTCCGTCTTCTTTATTAAGTCTTCCTCTTTCGTCATAATACCATCCGTTGAGTGCATCGAGTGTTTGAACGGATCCACCATCGGCAAGTATCTTATCCCATGTATCTTTGTTATCAATCCCAAGTTTTTTAAGTATTTTTTTAAGTTCGTTATTTTTTCTAATAAATGTTCCTTTAGCAGATTGCTCTGTAAATATATTAGCAGCCCATGGTTCAATACCAGCTGAAACATTTCCTGATAGTTTTGAATTACTAACAGTTGGTGCAATAGATCTTAAGTGTGTATTTCTAAACCCTGTACCAACACACCATAAAGGTTCACCATATATTTCAGCAAGTTCTCTTGAAGCTCTTTCAGTTTCTATTTTTATTTTTGAAAATATTTCTCGCGTTTTGAATTGTGCTAATAAACTTTCGAAAGCTATTCCTCTTTTTTGTAGCAGGCTGTGCCATCCAAGGACACCAAGTCCAAGTGCCCTGCCTTTTTCCGCACTGCGTACAGAGTTCTCGAATCCCTTCATATTCTTTGCTCTCTGAATAAATTCTTCTAGCACACCGTCCAGGAACCATGTCGCGTCGTAAATTAAATTTGTATTCTTCCATTCATCATATTTATCTAAATTAAGTGAAGATAAACAACAAACAAAACTATGTGATTCATCCGTATGCAGTACAATCTCACTACATATATTAGTCATATGTACTTTTAAACTGTTTTTCTTATATGCTGTTGGATTAGCTTTGTTTGTATTTCCTTTAAACAAGATATATGGTTCTCCAGTTGCTTTACGCTTTTGGATAAGCTTTGACCATCTAATTCTTGCTTCTTCGTCTCCAAGCTCAAGCTTTCGCATAAACTTATCGCCAACGACAGCACACTGCTGCAGGTTAAGAGATTGTCTATTGACATCTCCTTTAGGTTCTCTAATTTCCAACCATTCGAGGAAGTCATCGTGTTCAATATTGATATTAACGCTTGCAGCTCCTCTTCTAACGGAACCTTGGTTGGTCGCCAATATAGTTGAGTCGTATATTTTGCAAAAAGGGACAACGCCATCTGAAGTTCCATTACCTGTAATTTTAGCACCAGCGGGACGAATCATATTAACTCCGATACCTACACCCCCACCGTGTTTTGCAAGCAACATCATTTCTAAATTTTTATTACCTATGTCTTGTATACTATCTGAAACATCAATTCCGAAACAACTTATAGGTAAACCTCTATCTGAACCTGTGTTAGACAATACGGGTGATGCTAAACACAACCACCCTTTCCATATATAATCAAAAAACTTATCAGCTAGTTCTGGCTTATATAAACGCTTTGCTACTGTTTTAGCAACACGCATATATGCATCACGTGGTGATTCACCATTAATTAAATATCCGCCTGATATTGTTTTCTTATATATATCTGTATCACCCCACACAGGGTAATCTTTATTTTTTTTCCAATTACTATTCCACATTTAAATAATATATTAAATATCCTATTGACACGTTTAAATTTACTAATACTAAGTTCCATTGTTTTGCAACCCACACTTGTGGTATAGATAGCATACCCCCTATAATATAAGTTGTAATACCTATATTACCTTGTGCTAATAAATAGGGTGACATCATAATAAATGCTGTGCCCATATATCCTAATCTATTTGCAATTCTTTCTTTTGCTGTAAGTCTTCTATCTTGAACTAATAATCTCACGAAAGAACGCTTCCATCTAAACTCACATCTTATGCATGTTTTCTTGCCTAGATGTTTAAACTTATGGTCTTTTTTCTTTTTCTTACAGACATTACAAACTCTCACCTATTACATCTATTAATACGCCTATATATTACAGTTCTACTATTATTTGGATAAGTATATAATAAATTATAGTTATAATTATATATAGGCTCAGTAACTATAATAACTTCTCTTTGATAATCATTTAAATTATTTTGATAATATAAGTTATCAAAAGTATAATTATTATTATAATCCCATTGTGTAAACTGTGCATTGCTATAAAATCCTATAGCTAAAAATAATATTAAAATTTTTTTCATAATTAATTATTGTTTAAAAGTTTATTTACCAAATATCTTCAAAGTCTTCCCCTTCATTAGCTTTCGAATAATCAGTCGGCCTAATAGAAAAGAAATCAGTATGAGTGTGCCCGCCGGTAAGATGGTAGAACCAGTCCAAATCGCTCGCTCCCACTTCGTCATATTCAAAGTACTTCCCGCTGTTTGAGTAACCGAGTTCAACAATTTTTTCGTTAAGACGTTTCCTGATAAATTGTTTAAGGTCATATGCTTTGAGGTTTTCAATATCCCCTTGTTCAAACATTTTGTCAATATATCTTTCTTCTGCTTTAAGCATTGTTTTTGCCGCTTTAATAACGTGTTCATAACAGTCATCTTGTAATCCTTTAATTTCTTTACACATATGTCTAAATAACTGACATCCCATTTTAGAATGCAGCGATTCATCTCTTACACTCCATTTCATTTGTTGACCAATTCCTTTTAGCAAATTACGCAACTGAAAACTATATAGCACAGCGAAAGCGGAATAAAGACTAACACCCTCTGCAAATGCAGAAAACACAGCAAGAGACTTACCTATACCAACTGGATTTTTACCTGTATAACTTACAAGATTTTCAAATCTTTCAGCAGTTGCAGGCTCGTGTAAAAATGCTTCAAAGTTTTCAAGTCCTAGCGTTTCATTTAAATAAGAATAAGCAACAGCATGAATTGTTTCTTGTGAACCAAACATCATTGCCATTTGTTGTATTTCATGTTTCGGAAACCAACCTACAACTTTCTGTGTCCAATAATCTGATACCGCACATTCTGTTTGTGCAAATCCTAAAAGTATGTTGCCAACTAAATTTTTTTCTGATTTAGTTAATTTTTCATTCCAGTCTTTAACATCGCTTGACATTGGTATTTCAGTATGTAACCAAAAAGCTTGTGCTTGTTTTAGCCAACCTTCCGTATAATATTCAGGATATTCAAAAGGTTTATAAGGTATTCTTTCGTCAAATAATCCCATTACTTTTTTTCTTCTTTTTCAGGTTCTTTTGTATTTTCTTTCTTAAGTTCTTCAAGAGCTTCAGCATAACCAGGTAATTTTTTTGTAAGCATCATTGTACCTACAGATAAATCTTTTAAGTTATGTAACTCTTGTACTATCCTATTCATAGAGTTGCCTAGCACTTCTATTTTATTACGCATTTCTATTAGCTTAGCTTCCTTCATTTTTTAAAAAATAATTTGTTAAAGTATTTATTCTATCATCTGCATCAACTAACATTTGTAATGCTTGCTCTGCATTTTTATAATAATCATCAGTTGAATGATCACCTATACCTGCAGCTTTATTGCTTAACAAATCTAAACTAAGCATTGCTTTTGCTTTATCTGCTTCAGCAGATTTTAATAACATTTCATATAATTGTTTGTACATCTTTACTAAGTATTATAGGGCTTGCGTCCTTATTGTTTTTAACTTCAATATGTGTTTCCTTAATAGTAATAATTGGCTCAATAGTTTCAATTACTCTTCTAATTATATTACCGTGTTGATCTCTTATTACTTTCTTTTTAGAAAAAGTTTTTTTGTATTTTTTTAAAACGTATTCTTTTAGCTTTTCTTCATTCATAATGTATTGTTAAACATATTTCTACAAAAGGTACATATAGTACATGCTCCACAAATGTTTCCTCAGGGTAACTTCGTATACCTACTAAGACACCTGGATATAATCCTAAACTAATTTCCCAGCCTGCTATTTTCATTAAAATAATAATTTAACATTTTCATATGAAACTTTATTCTTTCGATATAATGATGTCGAAGTGAAGGTATTTCTGTGTCTTTAAATTCCGTGTTGTTCATGTATCTTTAATATATCTTTATACTTTATAGGATTTCTTTTTATTAATTTTTTAATTTCCTTATCTATCTTTCTTCGTCTATACATTATCTCTGCCTCTTTCTTCTTCTTGATTCTTTGATCAAATTTATCGTCAGATCTACTTCTTTCTGATTTTGAGGCTTGTAAAGTATCTTTCCAATATTGTTTTTCGTGAGCCATAATTTAAAAAGTTTCCATCTTAATGGGAAAGATTCATTTGGTCTGCCTTTGCATTCTATAATATAATCTTTACCAATAAAATCTGGTGTATATTTTATACCTAATATTTTTTTAATTCCTCTATTTATATATTCGCCTTTACCATTAGCTTGTTTTTCATAACTTGTATTAGGAAATTCAAATGTATTTATTAATTGAAAAGTTTCATTTTCATATCCTTCAAACAATTTATTTTTTTTTAAAGCTATATAGGTGTATCTTTCAAGACCTGAAGCAAAATTAATACCATCATATGATATTTTTTTAGCCTGTACAGGGCCTCGCTTTTTACTTTTACGTCTTCTCATGCTAATATGTAATATCCCAATCTTTACCTGTATTATCTGATGTCCAACTAGATTCAGGATACTTAGTTAGCTTTTTGTTTTCTTCAAATAATACAGCTCTAGCTTTTTCAATATAATTAGCAGCATCCATAAGCTCTTCTTGTAAATGATTAAGCCAAGCATCTAATGGTTGATCATCTTTATCTAAACCTACACCATACTTTTTATAACCTGCTTCAGCGCGTTTTTGAATCTTTTCAATTACGCGATTAATTATTTTGTCGTTTATCTTACTCATCTTTTACAAATGTTCCGTTAACCATTTTACCTGTTCGTTTTGAAATAACATTAAATGAAGAATCAATACAATCTTCAATTTTAAATCCTTCAAGCTCTGAAAGATTTGCAAGCACTATTACCATATCACCAATAGCATCTTGTATTTCATCTTTATCTTGTTTTAATAATGCTTGAGCAAGCTCACCTGCTTCTTCCATTAATTTAACATACTGTGTTTTGCTATCACCTTTTTGATAAAGGTTACGTTGTTTAGCCCAGTCTCTTATCTTATTAAATGCTGATGTGCCTGTTTCATATATTGCATGCACATTAGATTTAAACGCTTTAGTAAAAGCTTTATTGTAAATATAACACGTGCCAGGACCAAATTGACTTGCGTGTACATTATTTAATATCCAATCAATATAATCTTCATTATTTAATTCATATATACCTTCAGATAATTCTAACGTTATGTCTTTTAAAAATTCAGCATTAATATCACTAGGCGATATTTTAAATGTTGTTGTTGCTTGTGATGAGCTATGTTTATTCATTTTTTTAGTAAATAAATCTTTATATAATTTAATATCTGTTTTATATTTAAGTTCTTTTTGTAAATTTCTTTCAGCTTCTGAGGCCTCTACTATATCATCTGTTTCATATAGTATATCGTATTCACCAGGTTTATAACCTTGTTCTTTTTCTACACGTTTTTTAATATT
>Ga0181380_1000767_pt1 | contig 14278 bp, 21 predicted proteins | sample 3SPOviralmetaG_FD_130116 | JGI IMG/M metagenome (GOLD analysis project Ga0181380, IMG submission 130116) | Marine viral communities from the oligotrophic San Pedro Time Series (SPOT) site, San Pedro Channel, CA, USA - 3 SPOT_SRF_2009-08-19 | ecosystem: Environmental > Aquatic > Marine > Strait... | reverse complement strand
TTAGTGACTTTCCCTATGAATGAAAGTGCATTAATAGAAACTGTCAAAGGTAATGCTAAAAATATTCGAGAGTGGGAAAAAATCTTGCGAGATGCAGGAGGACTTTCTCGGACAGAGGCTAAGATCGGTGCGAAAGCATTATCTGAATCTTTAAACCAGCGAGATGCTGAAGACAAACAATCGTTAGCAGATTTAATTCTCAAAGTTGCTAACAAACTTAAACAATAATAAGAGGAAACAATTATGGATAATAATGAAGTAAAATCTGCTATTGAAACTCTTGGTCAAACTTTTGAATCTTTCAAAAAAACAAATGATGAAAGATTAAAGCAAGTTGAAGCAAAAGGTACTGCTGACCCGATCACTGAAGAAAAGTTATCAAAAATCGAAGCTGATTTAGATAAGTTTGCTGATCTGGAAAAAGGTATCAAAGCTAATGCTGATGCGACAAAAGATAGCCAAGAAGCAATGGCTAGATTAGAAACTATTATATCAAGACCTGATTTTGGCAAAGGTTCCCCAGTGGAATCTAAAGCACAAAAAGTTTTTGATACATGGTTAAGAAAAGGCAAAGATGTGATGAGTCCAGAAGAAGTTAAAGTTCTTACTGTGGCTAATGACAATACTGCTGGTTATCTTGCTCCACCTGAATATGTGAGAGAAATAATCAAAGGGATTGTTGAAATCTCGCCTGTAAGATCGCTTGCAAGAGTTAGATCAACAACAAACAGAAGCATTCAAGTTCCTAAAAGAACTGGAGAGTTTGCGGCGCAATGGGTTGCAGAACAAGGTGCTAGAACAGAAACTACTGGATATTCAGTTGGCTTGGAAGAAATTCCTGCACATGAATATTACGCAATGGTAGATATTTCTGAACAAGAACTAGAAGATAGTGTCTTCAATTTAGAAGCTGAAATGAACGCAGAGTTCGTTGAACAGTTTGCTAAAGCAGAGGGTGCGGCTTTTGTTAATGGTAATGGAGTTGGCAAACCTCAAGGTTTACTACAAAACGCAAATGTAAATAATGTTGCGAAAGGTGGTGCGGCTTTAGATGCAGACTCATTAATCGGTGCGGCACACAATGTTAAAGCTGAATACACAAGAAATGGTACATTCTTAATGAATAGATCAACTGTTTCTGCTGTAAGAAAGCTGAAAGATGGTGCTAATCAGTATGTATTCCAACCTGGATTATACCAGATGGGAGTAGGTTCAAACATTTTGGGACACCCAATTGTTGAAGCGACTGATATGCCAGATGTTGCAGGTGGTGCTAAACCAGTTCTATTCGGTGACTTTAGAAGAGGATATATGATAGTTGATAGAATTAATTTATCAATTATGAGAGATCCATTCACACAAGCATCAAGTGGAAATGTTAGATACCTAGCAAGAAGAAGAGTTGGTGGTCAAGTAATATTGCCAGAAGCTCTTACAACAATCACAACTTAATAATAGGGAGGATATAGAAAATGTTTGATTTAAAAAGTAATATTAAATTAGAAACTTCGTTGGCTCCTATTTCAAAAACTGCTGATGTAAATGGAACTGGTATAGACCTTAAAGGTTTCAGTTCTGCGGCAGTAATTGTTAATTGTGGAACAGCTGAAGATACTTTCAGTTCAACTGTAAAAACAAATCTTCAAATAGAGCATTCTGATGATAACGCAACATACACAGATGTGACAGCTAATACAGATGTCACTGGTGGAACTGTTGATTCTTCAGGAACTTTTATGACGATTGACGCAAACAGTGAAATGGGTAAAACTTATGGTATAGGATATGTTGGAGGCAAAAGATATATAAGATTCGTTCTTGATATAGTCGGAACGCACTCTAATGGTTCTATCTATGGGGCAGTAGTTGCTAAAGGAACACCAAGAAGTGGTCCAGTGACTTCTGATGCAAACGCATAATAAAATTAATCTACATTAGTAGATTATATTGTAGGGGGAGGAAAGCGAGAGTGGAACTTCCCCTGCTCTTACAAAATTTATAAGGAGGAAATAGTTATGAAAATAAAAATGAAAGAATCTATTAAAGCAAGTGCTGATGCAGAGGGTTCAACTACAATGATATATGAAGCTGGTCAAGAATATGATATGACTACTAAAATGAATATTGCTACTATATTATTGAATGGCGGACAGGCAGAAAAAGCTATTGCTAAAACTGAAAAAAAAGTAATTACAAAAGTAGAAAAAAAAACTAAAAATATTGTAAAAAAAATATTTGGTAAGAAAAAGAAATAAGGATTTATAATGAGTGGATTAAAAGTACACACAGCTTGGACTACTTCAGCAGTAGCTACATCAGAACAAAAATCTTTTATGAGAGTAGATTTTAATGATGATGATACATTAATTGGCGAACTTATTAAAGTTGCACAAAATAATGTAGAAGAATATACAGGTAGAGCAATCACTCAACAAACCTTACAACTTTTTTTAGATAGATTACCATATTACATAGATGAAAAGTTAAGGGAGGGTGTTTATACTGCACCTGATATTAATTATAGTGCCGATTATATAGTTCTCCCTAAACCACCAGTCGCTAGTATTACACATGTAAAATATTATGCTAATGATAATACTGCTTCAACTTTTGCGGCAAGTAATTATTTTTCTGATGTAGATTCTACTTCGGCAAGAGTAGTTTTAAAAAATGGAGTTAGTTGGCCAACTTTGACAGAATTGAGGCAAGGTAATGCTTATGAAGTTCAATATGTTGCTGGTTATGGTAATAGTGCTAGTGATGTACCAACACCAATAATTCAAGCTATAAAATTATTAACAACTCACTTATACGAGAATAGAGAATTAGTGACACAAATGAGTGCTAATACTATTCCTTATACAGTAGGTCAATTATTACAACCATATAGAGTTATAAGATTGAATAATATATTAGGAGGATAAATGCCAAGTGTATCTAATATAGGAAAGTTAAGAAATAAAATTACAATACAAAATACAAATTTATCTACTGATAATATGGGTGGCTATACAACAGGAAGATCAACTCATATTACTGCGTTTGCTAAAATGACACCAAAAAGTGGTAAGCAAATATTTACAGATAAAACAGGAAGACAAGTTGAGAATCCTCATACTTACGAATTTTTATTAAGGTATAGAGATGGTATAACTACAACTATGAGAATCTTGTTTGGGACAAGAACTTTTGATATAATAAAAATAAATGATCAGAATGATTTTAAAAATTATATCACAATAGAAGCAATAGAAAATGTAGGTACATAATGGATATAACATTTAATGTAAAAAATTTAAAGAAAGTGATGTCACAATTAAATAGACTAGAAAAAGATATGGAACCTGACTTTCAAGAAATAGTTAAAGGTGGTGCACAATTAATTAGAGGAGAAGCTATTAAGTCAATTCAACAGGGTGCAAAATCAGGAATAGTATATGAAAAATATAATCCTAGAAGATCACATAGAGCATCTGCTCCAGGTGAAGCACCAGCTTCAGATACAGGTAATCTAGTTAGTAAAATTTTAATTAAACAAAAAGATAAAAATAATACACAAGTAGAAAGTGGTGCAAATTATTCTGCGTTTTTAGAATATGGAACAAGTAAAATGCAACCAAGACCATTTATGCTACCAGCTTTTGAAAAAAGTAAAAAGCCAATAGCAGAAGCAACATTCAAAAGAGTAAAAAGAAAAATTGAGGAGTTAGTTAAATGAGTGATTTTGCAGTTGCTTTACAAACAACAGTCTATAATGCACTGTTAGGAAGTAATCCACTAACAACAAAGTTAGGAGGAAACAATATTTATGATTTTGTTCCAGAGGGAACTGATTTCCCTTATGTAAAAATAGGAGATCAAACTATGGTTGATGATGGAACCAAAACAAAACAAGGAAGTGATTTTACCCTTATCATACATACTTTTTCAAGATATAGAGGAAGTAAAGAGATTAAAGAAATTATGTCGTTAGTTTACGATGTATTACATGAATCAAGTTTATCAGTTTCAGGAGCGATGAATAATATGAGATTTGAGTTCTCTGACATCATCAAAGAGCCTGATGGCTTAACAACACATGGAGTCCAAAGGTTTAGAACTTTTGTACTAACAAATTAAAAATAACAGGAGGAATATAAAATGGCGGCAGGAAAAGGAAGTAGCTTTTTATTAAAAGAAAACAGCACAGGAACACCAGCAACAGTTGGTGGTATGAGAAGTACATCAATGAGTATTAATGGAGAAATGGTTGATATCACAACTAAAGATTCAAATGCATTCATTTCAAGTGGAAATGACAAAGCAAGAGATATTTTACAAGGTGGTGGTATTAGAAGTATGTCTTTATCAGCAAGTGGAGTATTTACAGATTCATCAACAGAAAACCTTGTAAGAGGATTTGCGTTTGATGGAGCAATACAAAACTATGATTTGGTATTTTCAGATGGCTCAAAGATAGCTGGTGCATTCTTAATAACAAGTTATGAAAGAGCAGGAGAATATAATGGTGAGGAAACTTACTCTTTAACTCTTGAATCTCACAATACAATAACATATACTAACGCATAATAATATTTGAATTATGGATTATACAGATGGGTTTAAAGTGGTAGAAATAAAATTTCAAGGCGAGTCCTATAACGCTTTTTACAAGGTCACTAGAAAGGGAGTAATTATCGTTGAAACAAGAAAAGATGTTCCTATTAAACCCTATGATAAAATAACACTCGGTGTCGATGAATGTGTTGTTCAGAAAGTACAAGTTTTTCAAAGCAGGTGTGAGATTACTTGCGAGGCAGTAAAGTCAAGCGATATAATCAAAGCTAATAAAACTTTGAAAAAACTTAAAAAAGCTGAACAATCAACAGAAAAGGATACCGATGGCGAATCAGTATAAAGGCGAAATTAAAGGTAAGTTGGGAGATAAGGAAAGAACTTTCCGACTTACCTTTGAATCAATAGTTAATATAGAAAATAGAACAGGTAAATCAATTTTAGATATTACTAATGCTATGGCTAATAATAATTATGCAATGAAAGACATTACCATTGTTATGCACGAAGCATTGACAGGAGCTGGTGGTAAATTCACACAACCAGCTGTTGGAGATATGATAATGCAAACAGGCATGATAAAAGTGGCATTATTATGTTCGAATATATTAATGACTATTTTTACAGGAGATAAAGAAGAAGAAGATTCCCCTTTAGTACAGGGGGAGAACGAGCAGACAAATACCCAATCCAGCAATTCTTAGAAATAGGTCTTGGTGTATTAGGATTCTCCCCTGATGTATTTTGGGGTTTATCAATTACAGAATTTAGTTCAGCACTTAATGGTTGGAAAATATCAAAAGGCAATAATAAAGCTGAACCAACACAAAGAAAACAAATGGAGGAACTAATGCGAAAGTTCCCAGATTAATATTATGGCATCAAATTTAGCAACAATTAGAGTAGAACTTATAGCAAACGCACAAAAGTTTAAAAAGAATCTTGATCAAGGTGCTCAAGGTTTAAAGAAACTTGATAAAGCGACTGCCAAAACAACAAAAGGCAGTAAGAAAATGCAAGAGGGCTTAAGAAATGTTGCAGGTTCTATTGCGGCAGTACAAGGTCCACTTGGTCCAGTAGCTGGTAGGATAAGCTCTATCGGTGCTATTATGGGTAGAGTAAGTATTGCAGGACTTGCCCTTACAGCAGGATTAGTTGCAGTTGGAGCAGGATTTACTAAACTTGTCAGAGCAGGAACTAATTTTGAATCACAACAACTTAAAATTGCGGCATTACTTAAAGCAACAGGTGGTGCGGCAATGCAAACTGGTACTGACATTGAAGAAATGGCAGTCAAAATTGGTAGAGGTACTTTAGCAAGTGTTCAAGGTGCAAGAGATGCGGCAGGAGTATTATTAACTTTTAAATCTATAAGTGGAGATACTTTTGGAGAAGTTTTAAAACTAACACAAGACCTTGCGGCAGTAGGTTTCGGAACAATGAAAACTGCGGCACTTCAATTAGGTAAAGCATTAGAAGAGCCAGAGATTGGATTATCTGCTTTGCGTAGAGTTGGTGTTTCTTTTACTGAAAGTCAAAAAGAGCAAATTAAAGTTTTATCTTTAACTGGAAGACAAGCAGAAGCACAAGCATTAATTCTTAAAGCACTTAAAGAGCAAGTTGGTGGAGCAGGAGAGGGTGCGGCAGGAGGATTAGCAGGTGCATTTGATACTTTAGGAGAAAACATAACATTATTCTTTGAAAAATCAGAAATGGGTCAAAAGATAGTTCAAGGATTAACAACTGCTGTTAATTTTTTAGCAGATGCTTTCGCTAAATTTGTTCCTGATATAAGAGAACTGCCGAGTGATTTAGAGGGTCTTCAAAAAGCATTAAAAGATACCGATAAAGAAATGGAAGCACAGGCAAAAGTTGTTATTGCTCTTAATGAAGAACTTGAAAAAATGGGTCAAGTTGGAAGAAACAATGCAGACCAAAAAAAAGATTTAGTAGAAGAAATTAGATTAGAACAAAAAAAGCTAGAAACATTATCAGCTCACAGATTAAGAATTACAGAAAATATAGATTTACAAAACAAACAAGCAACTGCAGTAAATAAAGCTGGAGAGATATCTGCAAAACATTTAAGAAAAAGAACTAGAGGTCTTGAAGATGAATTAAGATTATCAACTGCAATAAGTGAAAAACAAAAATTTATAGTAGGTGAACAAATTAAATTAAGAACAGCACTTATTTCTAAATTAGGAGATAGTGCAGATGCAATGAAAGCAATTAACGAAATAATGGCTATACAACAAGGGCATTTTGAAGCTGAAGCAGAAGTGATGGTTGCATTCAGAGAAGAACTTGCACAAGTAGATAAAATAGCAACAGGTGTAGCAAATGAGATAAGTAAAGTTGGAGATACTATTGTTGATGCCTTTTTAAGAGGTAAAGCAGGTGCATTAGATTTTAAAAATATTTTAAGAGAATTAATAATAAGTATTCAAAAAACTATTATACAAACTTTAATTTTAGATGAAGTTAATAAATTTGTAAAAAATAGTATTAAAGGAATATTTAATCCTACTGCTAATGTCGGAGGTAGAGTTTTAAGTCCAGGAGATGGTATGGCAGGTGGTGGTACAGTTCAAGCAGGAAAACCAACATTAGTTGGAGAAAGAGGTCCAGAATTATTTGTGCCTAACACAAGTGGTGCAATTAAAAACAATGCTGATACAAAACAAATGGTTGGAGGAGGTGGCGGAATAAATGTCACTCAAAATTTAAACTTTGCTGTTGGTGTCACTAATACAGTAAGAGCAGAAGTTATGAATATGCTTCCAGCTATTCAACAATCAACAGTCCAAGCAGTTGCTGAAGCCAAGCAACGAGGCGGAAAATTTAGCAAGGCATTCGGTAGTTAATCATGGCAGTATTTACACCATCATATCCTTTGACTTTACCAACAGCCACAGGAATAACAACACAGAACTGGGGATTAAATAGAGTTGTTGCAGTCACAGAATCTCCTTTTACATTTCAACAACAAATATTTGAACATGAGGGTTCACAGTGGAGATGTACTATGACATTGCCACCTATGAAAAAGGATAAAGCCGCACAATGGTTGGCTTTCTTTATGTCATTAAGAGGGAGAAGAGGAACTTTTAAATTAGGCGATCAAGATAGAAAAACTATACAAGGCACAGCAACAGGTACAGTTAGAGTTAATGGTGCTAGTCAAACAGGCAATCAAGTTGCTTTAGATGGCTTTACTGCAAGTCGTGCTAATGTTTTTAAAGCTGGAGATTATATACAAATTAATTCTTATGTTTATATGGTTATAGAGGATGTAAGTGCTAATGGTTCAGGAGAAGCTAATGTTAAAATAGAACCAGCATTAAGATCAACAATAGAAACTATTAATAATGATGATACAGTTGTTTATACAAACACAACAACAATTATGAGATTAGACTCTAATGAATTTAATTGGGATACAGATAAAGTTAGCAACTATGGTATTTCGTTTGCTTGTAGTGAGGTATTATAATGAATTTAGCAGAACTTTTTAAAAAAAATATAATTTTAATACCAGTTGTTGCTTCTATATTAGTTGGAACATTTACATCAATTAGATATGTTTTAAATTTAACCTCAACTATTGATGATAGCAAATTAGAAATTATTAGATTAAGTAGTGAACTTGATTTAGCAAAAAAAAATATAACAGATATGAATACAAGATTAACTTCTGCTGAATCTACATGGCAGATGGCAGAAAATTTATATAGACAATTAGCTGATCAAGTTAGAGAACACAGTTATGATATTAAGGATTTAAACAGATAGGATTTATGAAAAATGGAGAGTGCCAAGATGAATTATTATTTTACAGGAATATTGATTATTTTAATGGTGCTATTAGCATTATTTGTAAAACCAGCACATGCAAGAAATGAATACTTAAATGAGTATGGTGTAAGATGTGGAGAAGTAGATTTTAGAGTAGAACAAAGAAATAGAGATACAGATTATAGAACATCAAACACAAGTGATTATGATGATGACTCACAAAATTTTAGTATTACATTTAGAAAATATTTAGGAACTGATTGTAAAACATCAAAAGAAAATGTTGCTATTAAACAACAATTAGAGTTAATGAAGATGTGCGGTAGAGTTAATAGCAATCCTAGTTTAGCTTTAAATGAAAATTTTACTTTACTTGTATCTAAATGCAGAGGTGTGACACCTACAAGAGATAATACAAGACCTAATGATTCAAAAAGTCATTGGGATAGTTTAAAAGATGATTATAAAAAAGAAAATCCTGATTTAAAACTAATGGGAGATAAATTATTATTACCACCACCAAATTATAAAATGCCAGTGCCAGAATAATGCCTAGAAGTTTAAGAAAAATTATTGTAAAATTAAGAATGTTTTATTGTGACATAAGAGGTCATCATGGTAAGAGATGGGATTATGAACCTGGAGATCATTATATGGGTATGAATAAAAGGAAAAGAAAATGAAAGTAAGTGAAAATTCAAATATACAACTGCCATTAAGGAATTTAATTTCAATTATTATCGCAGTTGCCATAGCAGTGTGGAGTTATTTTGGTATTATTGAAAGACTTAACACTATTGAAACTAATGGTAAGTTAATGATTTCTGATGTTGAAGAAAATACAGAATTTAGAATTAAGTGGCCACGAGGGGAAATGGGTTCACTTCCTGCAGATAGCGAACAATTTTTATTAATAGAAAATATGGTAGTAGAAATTGAAAAGCTAACTGAAAGAGTAGATGGTATGATGAATAATAAAGTTAATATAGATAGATTAATTAAAGATGTTGATAAACTTACAACACAGTTAGAAAGTTTAAAAGATAAGGTAAGAGCTAATGGTAAGGATTACTAAACAAATTTTACAATACATATCTGAACAAAAAAAGAAAGCTAAACAAATGTATTGTGTCAAAAACTTAAAACATGAAGTTGATATAGGTGCTAATGGTACTCAAAAATATGTTATTAAAAAAGGTATCAACAAAGGTAAGGTTTTATGATAGAGGTCGTTGTTGCATTAATTATGTATTTAGATGGTTCTATGATTGAACATACTTACAAAGATAAAATGAGTTCATGTTTAAAGTCTAAAAGGATTGCCGAGAGAGAAGTAAATCCACAATCTGTTAGATTTAGTTGTAAAAAAGTAAATGCTAAAACAGAAATATATCAAGGTAGAAAAAAAATATTAAGTATTGAGGAATAATGTCTAGAAGTATAACATCAGCTTTCAACACAGCAATAACAAGCAAAACAGTACAGCCGATAGTTGGTATTGAATTAGAGTTCAGTGATGGAACATTAAGAATGTGGAATGGTTATGGCAATATAACTATGACTGCTGGTGGTTCATCAAAAGTTTTTACTGGTGCTGGAGATATGTTAGGTTTAAGTGAAGTAGAAGAAAGTGATACACTATCAATGAGTGGTGTGACTTTAACTTTATCAGGAATTAAATCTAGTTTAATATCTACTGCTTTAGGTGCAAATTATACGAATAGAAAAGGTGCAGTTTATTTAGGATTGTTTGATACAAGCAAAAATGTAGTAGCTGATGTATATACATTATTTAAAGGTAATATGGATGTCTTGAACATATCAGAGGGTTCAGAAACAACAGTTATACAATTAAAATTAGAAAGTAGATTAGTCACATTTGAAAAAGCATCAAATAGAATGTACACTTTTGAAGATCAAAAAATAGATTTTCCTAATGATTTAGGATTCGAGTTTATACCTGACTTACAAGATAAAGAAATTATATGGGGTAAGAAAACCAATTAATGCGTGTAGATAATTGGAGTTCTGAATTAGAAAAAGTATTAGAAGATTATAAACAAAAAAAAGTATTCAAACATGGTAAAAATGATTGTGTCACTTTTACTATTGATTGTATAGAAGCCATAACTGGTAAAAAAGTTTTTGATAAAAAATATAAAAACATTAAAGAAGCTAAAAAAATTATCAAGAGTTTAAAGAGTAAAGATTTATTAGATATAGCTTTAAAAATAGCTAAAGAAAATAATTTTAAAACTATTGATATTGATAAAGCTCAAAAAGGAGATGTTTTTTATTATAAAGATAAAACTGATTTAGAGGGTACATTAGGAGTATGTATAGGAGAATCAGTAATGTTTAACTGGAAAAAAGAAATAGCATTAATAAGAAAAACAGATTGTAAAATAGCTTGGAGAATAGAATAGTGAAAATTTATACTAAAATAGTTTTTGATAAAGATAATAATGTCATAGAAGAACATTTCTATGAACATGATGGTCAAGTAGCACAAGCAGGTGGTAGTGTTAAAAAAATAATTGCTGTTGTGGCAGTTGTTGCTATTGCTGTTGTATTAGTTCAGTCAGGTGCGTTTGCTGGTTCTTTTGGTAATTTTAGTTTTAAAAAATTAGGTATGAGAGCTCTCATATCAGTTGGTACTTCAATTATAGGAGGTGTAATAGGTCAAAAACTAGCACCCAAACTTGATCCGCCAAATTTTGGTACAAGTTTAGAATCAGGAGTGACTGTAAGTGCTAAATCTCCTACTCAACCATACAGAATTATTTATGGGGAAACAAGAGTTGGTGGTACTATCGTTTATGCTGAAACAACTTCTAGCACTAATGAATTTTTACATATCATAATTGTACTTTCAGGACACGAAGTAGCTGAAATAGGTAGCATTTACTTAAATGATGATATAGTTAATTTAGAAACAACATCTAATGATAGTAATGGTATTGCTATTTTTACACCAACAAGTAGTGATCAATATAATGGTAAGTTAAGAATTAAAAAACATTTAGGAGATCCTAATCAATTAGCAGATGCAAATTTAGTTTCTGATGTCACACAATGGACTACAAACCACAGAGTACAAGGAAAGGCATATTTATATGCTAGATTACAATTTGATTCAGATGTTTATCCTAATGGTGTTCCTAACATATCTGCTGTTGTAAAAGGCAAAAAATGTTTTGACCCAAGAGAAACTTCTTTTACTGCTTCTTCAGGAACAGTAAGTACATCAAATAATACTATACAAATAAACTCACATGGTTTGAGTACATTTGATAAAGCAAAATATAATGTTAATGGAAATACAGTTATTGGTGGGCTTTCAGATGGAACAGAATACTTCGTCATAAAGTCAGATGCTAATAATATTAAATTAGCAACTAATTATGCGAATGCTCTTGGTGGTACAGCTATCAATCTTACATCTGTCACTGGAAGCACCACACAAAAATTTAATTTTACTACACATACTGATAATCCAGCTTTAGCTATAAGAGATTATTTAAAAGATGATAAATTCGGATTGCAAACCGAAGATACAGAAATAAACGATACTAATTTTATAGCAAGTGCGAATATTTGTGATGAAACAGTAAGTTTAGATTCAGGAACAGAAAAAAGATTTACTTGTAATGGTTCATTTAGATTACAACAAACACCTAAAGTTATTATAGAAAACTTATTAACTTCTTGCGGAGGTGCTTTAATATTTACTAATGGAATGTTTAAATTAGTTCCTGCAACTTATTTAAGTCCAGTAGTCACTTTAACTGAAAATAATCTCAGAAGTGGTTTATCTATAAACAGTAGAGTAAGTAAAAAAGAATTATTTAATGCTGTTAAAGGTATATATGCTGAACCATCTAATAATTATCAACCTCAAAACTACCCTATACTTACAAGTTCAGGTTTTGAAGCAGAAGATAATAATGAAAGAATTTATTCAGAGTTTGATTACCCATTTACTCAATCAAGTAAAATGTGTCAAAGGTTATCAAAAATACAATTATTAAAAGTAAGACAACAAATATCAGTATCAGCTAATTTTGATATGACTGCATTTAAATTAGATGTAGGAGATACAGTACAAATAACAAACGCAAGAATGGGTTTTAGTAATAAAACTTTTCAACTTCACGATTGGAACTTTGAACTAGCTAATGATACAGGTGCTTTAGAAATATCTTGTCAGTTTAAAGAAACAGCAAGTGCTATATATGATTTCACGACAGGAGATTATTCAACTGTTTCAAGTGGTAAAGCAACTAATTTACCTAAAGCAACACAAGTATCTCCTCCACAAGCTATCTCTTTATCTGATGAACTTGTAGAATATAACGATGGAACTGTAATCGTAAAACTTGTTATTGATATAACTGAAGCAACAGATAACTTTACAGAAATATATGAAGTAGAGATTAAACAAACTAAAGATGCTAATGGTAATGCTGTTAGTAATGATTATGTAAATATTGGTAGAGCCGCAAGAAATAAATTTGAATTTTTAAATGTAATTGATAAAGCTAGTTATAAAGTAAGAGTAAGAGGTGTAAATATTTATGGAGTATTTAGTTCATCTTTAGAATCATCAGAACATGAAGTTGTAGGATTGACTGCACCACCAGCAGATGTTGCAAACTTATCAATTAATATAGTAGGTAAAGATGCTTTCTTAAACTGGACTGCTGTTGCAGATTTAGATTTAGCTTATTATGAATTAAGATATCAAAATACTGATACAGATGCACAATGGCAAAATAGTGTACCTTTAGTTTTAAAAGTTGCAAGACCAGCAACTTCGGTATCAGTTGCGGCAAAGACTGGTGCTTATTTAATTAAAGCTAGAGATAAATTAGGTAATCCTAGTGTAAATGCAACTGTTGTATATACTTCAGTCACATCAATAGGAAACTTTAATGCTGTTGCTACTTCAACTCAAAATCCTAATTTTGATGGTGCTAAAGTAGATGTTGTTAAAATTTTTAAAGAAGATGGAACTCCAGCTTTAGTATTAGATACTGTTGAACTTTTTGATTCAGGAGTAGGTAATTTTGATTCTATAACTACACATAATTTTGATGGAGGAACAAAAAATAAAAATGTTGATCTTGAAGGAACTTATGATTTTGATGCACCAGTAGATATAGGTGCTTCTTTCAAAGCATCTATTACAGGAGGAATAACACAATCTGTTATTTCAAGAGATAGGCTCTTTGATAATGTAGCTGGAAACTTTGATGTTCAAACTGGGTTATTTGATGGAGATGCTGAATCTAATTGTTCAGCAGAATTACAAGTAGCTACATCTAATGATGGAACTACATATACAGGATTTACTACATTTGTTGTAGGGGATTATTCTGCTAGATTTTTTAAATTTAGAATACTTATGACATCAACTAATGGATCAGCGACACCAGAAATTACTGCCGCAAGTGTCACTATTGATATGGAAGATAGAATACAATCTGAAAATAATATAGTTTCAGGTGCTAGTTCTAAAACTATTACTTTTCCTAGTGCATTTAAACAACCACCAGCTTTAGGTTTAGCAGTAGATAATATGGCTTCGGGAGATAAATATGATATTACAAGTAAAACTGCGACTGGTTTCGTGATAACTTTCAAAAACTCTGGAGGCACAACAATTTCAAGAACTTTTGACTACATTGCTAAAGGTTTTTAATTGCAAATTTAATTTAATTATGATAACAAACAACTCAAAGGATTTTTAAAAATATGGCTCAACACGATTATTCAATAGCGAACCAAGGTTTTCCATCTTTCAGAACCGATCTGAACAACGCATTATCTGCAATCAATTCAAATAATAGTGGAACTTCTGCACCAACTACAACAGTTTCAGGTCAGATATTTGCAGATACGAATACAGGAGGAAAAATAATTT
>Ga0181380_1000764_pt1 | contig 14298 bp, 4 predicted proteins | sample 3SPOviralmetaG_FD_130116 | JGI IMG/M metagenome (GOLD analysis project Ga0181380, IMG submission 130116) | Marine viral communities from the oligotrophic San Pedro Time Series (SPOT) site, San Pedro Channel, CA, USA - 3 SPOT_SRF_2009-08-19 | ecosystem: Environmental > Aquatic > Marine > Strait... | reverse complement strand
TATATGATCCAATATCTGATAACAATGATAATCTAGAAGAGTATCAATTGCTAGCATTATTTGATATTAATAAAGCTTTAAGAACATTTTCTTCTGAAGTCAAAGATGGCATCACTGAATACTTAAATTTAGTAACTGTCAAGGTTGCTGATAGATTAGAGGAGTTGGAAGAAAACTTTGATGAGCAAGGTGATAGAACTGTACAAGACTGGGATAAGAGTCAAGAGCTTATAGGTGGATATGGTTCTTTGTCTGAATATGTTAGGAAGTATATAGCAACTACAACCATGTCTGCTACAGATATCTTTGGTAGAGAAATGACAATGCCTGATGGTAGATCATATGCAACAACTGTAGATGCATTTACAGCATATAGTGGTATGGTTAAAGCTGCTAGAAATACATCTGACCAATTTGAAATGCTAAGAAAAATGGTCAAGTATTCTAAGTATAACCCTCAAACAGCAGCTGTTATAAATAGATTCTTAAATGATGTAGGTATTTCTGAAGAAGAGTTAATGTCATCTGATCAACCTGTGAAAATTACAGGTGATGGTAACTTGTTCCAGAGATTTATGGCAGCTTTTGAAAACTACACTGTTGATTATAAGATTGTAGATAATTTAAAAGCTGATGGTAGAGTTAAAGTATATTCTGCTTTAAATGCTAATAACGCATCCTTACAATTATCTAGATGGGGTAACAACTATGTTATACTTAAAAAGCAATTTAGATTAGATCCACAGTTCAAACAAGATGCTATTGATGATTTGAATGAGATTACAGAGTTCTTTAATCCTGTTGAAACTATCACGGATGAATTACTATCTAAAAGAGCTCTACAAATTTCTATTGCACTATCTGAGAAGGTGGGTGTTATGGTTAATCCATTATATGTAGAGTTTAGTTTGCTTCAAAATGTTAATTCTAAAACAAAAGAACAAGCAAAATTTCTGAATGATAATGCTGATGCTAAACCAATGACATCAATAGATGTGGGTCAGATGGCTAATACTATTGAGCAGGATAAATTTTTGTTTAAGAGATCAGAAGGTATTCTAAGTAGACTAGAAAATATAGCACAAGGCAATGCGGTATTTGATGAAAACATTTTATTATCTCAGTTTAAAGATGCAAATGGAAACTTGGTAAATGCTCATCAAGCTCCTACATTTCATTTGAAGAAAGTATATGAATTGAATAAGGCGGGTGTTTTAGAAGATATGCAGAGTGATCTTTCTTTACAAGAGAATCCAATTCTAAAAAATAATCCAATTCTATCTAACCCTTTGATAGCAGAGCTAGCTGCTCAAAATGGTTTTAAAGTAACTAGAATCAATGGTAGATTGCAGCGTACAGATAGAGGAACTATTGATAGTACTACTTATGGTGATTATAATTCAGAGCAGTTTTTAAGTGATATTATAGCGGCATACTTTTCTAATGTAGAATCTAATACTGGTAACGTTCAAGTTATAGAAGACTCACAAGGTAATAAGCAAGCTCTTGCAGATACCTTGATTAGAGTAATGGAGGCAAGTAATACAGGAGATCTAGTAACTCTTCCTATAATAAAAACCATTGATGATAATGGCAAGATTACAAAACAAACTGTAGAGATATTTAACAATCGTATTGAAAATGAGTTTGATAGAATCAAGCAGTTACATCTAAGTGCTGTTACAAATGAGATAACTAGTGTAATAGAAGGATATAATACCACCTATAAGAATGATGAAGGTGATATTCAGTTTGAAGGAAGAGGGTTTAGATTTTTCAATAATGGTGTGTATATGGGTTCTGAGTTACAGAGCTCATTAGAAGGAGTGTTTAAAGGTAAGAGTGCAGAAGAGTTAGCAGATCTTACTTTAGAAACAGCATTAAAAGAAGTTAACTCTAGCGTAGCTAAATTAAATACTTCAATTTCTAAATCTTTGAATAGCCAGTATGCTTCTTGGAAAGCAACCTTATCTGGAGTTAAACTTCCAGCACAAGTTACTAGTGGTGCTATGAATGAAACTGGTGTTGTAAATCGGTCATCAAATGATTTATTAAACTTAAAATCAAATAATGCAGATCATAACTTAAAGCAAATATTTTTAAGTGATCTAATTAATACTGAAGCAATAAATGAAATATTACTTGGTGATCAGGCAGTTTCTACAAAAGATGCTGTTGACAAAGTAAAAAGAGCTAAGATGCAGAATGCTGCTGGTAAGTCTGCAGCTCATTTAACTGTTGATGCTAAACTTGGTATTAATCATACAATGACCAAGATGCGTTACATTCAATTTGAAGAACCTACAATTGGAAGTATCTATAATGGTGAAGATATTGATAGAGCAGATGCTCAATCATATTATACAGTTGATGGGTTTATACATACGTTCTTTGGTTTTGGTAGATTGAGTCAGCAGCAATCTGATGTTGCAATGAAAATAAAACAAGGCATTGATATAACAAGAGAAGAGTTATTTGGTGCAGCTGATAAAGAAGGTTTAGACAAGCTTCAAGGAATGTTTAATTCTAAAAAGATTGTGTACGGGGATGGACAGGTGTATATAAAAACATCTGCTTTCATGTTAACACCTCAATTTACATCTACAAAAGAATCTGGATATACTGAGGCTCTACCTGGTATGGAGCAGCTTCATAACCTTAGATTAATTATGGAAAGGTTTGAAGCAGAGTCTATGACAGATTCTCAGGGTGGTGATACAGGTGAAATAATCCCTGTGATTGCATCTCCTATTTCAGCATCTAAGATGAAAAAGGAAAATGTTAATCCTTTAGATGTTGTAAGTGACTTTAGTAGATTTGATGAAGTTAAGTCTGTTGAGATTGATGCTGATTTTATGAGACTTCAGGTAATTAATCCTTCTAATAAAGGTGCAGTTACAGATCCAACTCAAATTAAAACTTTAATATCTAGTGAGCTTCTTACAAGTGACAGTGAAAGTAAAACAATAAAGAAGATCAACATTGCTGGACAAGAGCTTAGTTTAAAAGAGATTAAAGATGAGTATCACAAAAAACAAAATGCAAAAGTTAGATTAAACTTTAGAGGTAGAAGAAATCTAATAATTAACTTTAGTGTAGCGGATGCATTTTCAGAATTAAACAAAGCTAAGGAGACAGGAAAGGTCAGTGTTAACTTATATGCAATGTTAAAGTTTGCAGAAAAGTCTAATAAAGCATCTAGTCTATCTAGCAACATACTAGAAATATTTTCAGTTGAAAATGGTGAGGCAAAGTATGATCCAAATATGCCTATATCCATTGACAAGTTTGAGCAAATCTTTTTGAATTTCTTTTCTAATGCAATCAATGCAAAACTAAATGGAGATAAGTTTACTCTTGTATCTGACTATGGTCATTATGTATATAGAAGAGTATTTAGTGTAGATCAAAATGGTAATCCTGATAGATCTGAAGTTGTTAGAAGATCAGTTGCAACAAAGCAGGGGTTAGAACCTATTAACAAATCTACTCCTGGAAACATCTCTATGCTAGCTGAAGCTATTGAAAAAGCAGGTGGAGAGGGTGTTGTAATATTAGATAGACTTAGACCAAATGTTAAAGAGTATGATGAGAATGGTAAGTTTACCGGTAGAATATTTAGTGAAGTAACCATACCTGCACAGTCAGGAGAAGTTTATGAGCATCTGGATATGAAAGGGGTAGAGATACCATCTGTTGTATCAGAGTTCTTTAGTACTAGAATTCCAACTCAAGATAAGCATTCTGCATCAGCAGCAAGAGTTGTAGATTTCATGCCAGTATTTTATGGATCAGTTGCAATGTTCCCTGCAGAGCTTGTACAAGTATCAGGATCTGACTTTGATGTTGATGCTGTGTATGCACACTTTAAACAATACTTTGAGGTAGACGGGAAGTTTTATGAGTACGGTAAAGCTACTAATGATAAAGGTAGATTCTTTGAGTATCAAAGATTTTTAAATGAAGAGGTAAATAAAAAAGGATCTACATTAAATTTAGCTCTTGCTTTATATAAAGAGAATGCTGCTCAAATTGAAATTGCTAAGACAGGTACAGAAGAATTTGAATTAAACTTTGAAGCTGTAACAAAAATGATTTCTGAAATTGAAGAATCATACACTTCAAAAAAGACTAGAGGTTTATTTTCTAAAGATGCTTTTGTTGCAGCAGCAATGATTGGAATGCCTGTATCATTTGAACAGTTCCAAGCTTATGAAAAGAAATATGAAGAGACTCCATCTGAAGCAGAATTAAATAATAGAATTCTTGATATTAAGATTGGGTTGCTTGCAAATGAGTATACTTCTGATAAATCTGCCACACCAGATGAGAATGGTAACATGATAAGCATTGCTCATGAAGCAGCATCACTAAAAACACTTAAGTCAGTATTACAAACTTTAAGTGATAAGCATGCTCAAATAAGAGATAGAATTTCTGAAGAGAATGTTAATGTAAATAGTCTTGACGGTAAAACATCTTCGTTTAAAAATAATAAAGAAGGTGCTGGTTTAATTGGTAATGCAGTTATACCAAATAATATTTTAAGTTTATTATCTGAGTTTAATGCACTCATAAATACACCAATCATTATTGATGGAGCCGTTTATAGTAATTTTAATGAACAGTTTCAAAGAGGAACAACTGAAAGAACACAGGTAGTTGTAGATGAGATTATTACAGCTGCAACAGATAATGCTAAAGAAAGATTGATTACAAAGCTTTCACTAACAAGAGAGAATATTGCTATTGCTGTTGTAATGGCTAAGTTAGGTATAAGTCCTACATTTATTTTTGAGTTTTTAAGTGCACCTTCAGTATCTAAGGTTTTTAGTACAATGTCTAAAGACAATATGAGATTTGAAAAAGCATTTAAAGAGGTCTTCAAAACATCATCTTCTAATAAAATATTTCCTAGAATTAATTCAGAAGTAATTAATGATAATTATACATCTGCTCGCCCTAGTGAAGAATTAGGAGATTTTTTAAGAGCTATGCATATACTTAGCCAAGAGGTATTACAATCTATAGCACCATTAAGTTTAACAAAAAATTTAGGTAGAGATCTATCTAATATTGATAGAGTTCTAGAAGCGTTGGAGGACATGACCTCAACATCCAAAAACCCCGCAGAGTCAAATAAATTTATTAAAGGGTCAGCGCATTTTTCTGATTCATTTTATGAATCTTATATAGAATCAATCAAAGAGATTTCTGAAATTGCAGATTCTGTATTTGTTCAAAGAACTGAAAAAGGTAAAGAGGTTACTAATCTAATCAATGCTACTGTAAGTCCGTTCTTAACAGCAGATCAAAAACTTAAAATTAAAAGAGATGTTGTATCATACTTAACATTAAGTCAATACATGCTTGGATACTCTCAAGCAAGAGCTTCTCTTAGTAATGATTTCTTATATGGTACTGGAGAGTTTACACCTGGAGATGTTGTAAATAGACTAAGAGAATATTCAGATCAACAAAGTGAGGAAAATTTCTTCTTAGATGTTTTCTTGAGAGTTCAAGAAATAACGGATCAAGAAAATACAAGTGGTATATCAATTATCCAGGGTAATACTTTAATACAACTTACAGATGCTCAGAAGGTTGATTTGCAAAATGACTTCATGAGATTGTATGATAACCCTGCCACAAGAGTTGATGCTATGCACTTAGTACATTACTTGATGGTTAAAGATGCATTGCAATATCAATATGGCGGTATACTAGATGCAATCCCAGTTGCTGTATTAGGAGAATTTAATCAAGCTGTAATTGATGCTTCTCAAAATCCATCATCAGAACAATATGTTGACTTTAGAAGATACTTTGCATCCGCTTCTGCTGCAGAATATTTGCAAAAGGTTTATAAACCATCAGAAAAAGGAATTCAAATTAAAGATGCTGGTAAAACTGCTATAGTATCCTATAGTGCTAAATCTAAAAATGAAGCAACAATCAGACGTATCAAGGATGTAAAAAAATATAGAACTCCACCTATAGCTCTTAACATAGTCCAAGATAAGGATACTTTCTATGCTCTTAAAGAATATATACCTGGTAAGTATGCAATATACACTAGGTTTCAAGGAAGAGGTTCATTAGATCATAATCCTATTGGATTTATATTTGATGGTCAAAATCCTAGACCAACATTATCTAGCATAGATGCTCAAGTGAATAAAGCTAATAATCAACCTGTTGAACCTACACCAGCACCAACAGATATTGATGCTGCAATAGCTGCAAAACTTGAAGGCTTGCAAGATCCAAACAATAATGTCATTGTTGATGGTGAAAATCTTACTATAGAAAAACCATCGGAGCAACCAACTGCACAACCACAAGCTGTTGAACCTGTTCAAGAATCTACTGAAATAGATCAAGATATAATGGATCAGTTGGATAGTTTTGATGCAGCTTATACAGAAGGTGCAGTGTTCAAGGATACTCCGAATGAAGTTAGATATGAAGCATTATTCAATAGAATTAATACTCCAGAAAATAAAGAGAATCTAAAGAAGCATGCTTTGGGATCTATTAAGAGTCTTACTACCTTTATGAGAGCGTTTCAAGGAACTCAACAAGAAGCAGAGGAATACATGCGTAAATGCTTTGGATTAAAATTTTAAAAAGATATGGCAACTTGTATAAATAGAAGTGCAGCCGGTTACGGTATTTTGCAAAATAAATTTGGTAGCACAGCAAACACAGATATTATTATTCTTGGTTGGCAAAGTGCTAATAATAGTGAGAACTTTCCTACACTACAAGAAGCAACTGCTTTTGCTAGATCAAGAAACGCATTAGAGAAACAAAATAAAGAAAACTTTTTTGATTCATTGCTTGAATCATTATCCTCTAATAATACTGTATTTCAATACGATGGTCAGTTCTATATAAACAACCAGCTTGATGGCAAAACAGTTTCTCCTGCACAGCAAGTTGCACAAGAGAGCATGCCGTCAATTAATCAGAGCATTATGGATAATGTATCTAAGATTAAAACGTATTTAGAAAAAAATAATTTAAAACCAAATATGGTTGGTTTTGAGTTTGTGCGCAATGGTCTGGTTAAACTTAAATTAAATCGAGAAGCATTAAATGAAGATCTTGGACAATTAAAAGTTGAGAGTGATTCAAATAATGTTAAGTTTATTATAAATCATTTATCAAGAGTAATACCATCTCTTAAGATAGAACTTGTTAGTGCAGAAAGAGCAAAGAAAGTTTATGATGCATTAGATGAAAGTCAGAAAGCAGAGGTTGACTTTAATGATGTTAAATCATTCTATGTTAGTGGTACAGCCTATCTTATACAAGAGAGGGTAGATGATCTAACTGCTATAGAAGAGATACTTCACCCGTTTGTAGATGCTGTTAAGATAGATAATGAAGATTTATTTAATAATCTTTTAGAAGAAGCTAAGGCAACATTCCCTGAGTTAGCAGAGCAAATAGCAGAAAGCTATAGTGATAGTAAAGGGTTTAACCAAGAGCTAAGGGATATAGAGCTTGTAACACAGGTCTTATCAAAACACTTTAACCAAGAAGTAGAGAACCCACCTAGAACTTTTTTAGCTGCTATTAAAGAGTTTTTAAATTGGTTCAGAGATATTATTGCAAATGTAGTTGGTCGTTTTTCTAATGATATAAAAATATCTGCATCAAACCTAACTGCAAATACTTCTATGTCTGACATTGCTAAAATGTTAAATGTTAAAGGTTTAACTTTTGAAATCAAACCCACACAGATAGATAATAGAGTTAAGTATGCATTATCACCCAGGATGCAAAAAGTGGTTGATTTTATATCAGAAGGTGCAAATAGTCCACAGAAAGCTAGAATAAGTGAGCTTTTTCATTTGGCTCAATCTACAGAAAATACTATTGACTCACTAACTGTTGGACAAGCTGGTAAATCTGGCACTGGTGATCTTATAACATTTGATGATCCAACGCATAGTTATTATAACGTAACTCAGGCTAAATATTATAAGTCAACAACTCAGTCAATAAGTAAACGAATGGGTAAAGAGGAGCAAGAAGAGATAGCTATAAATACTGCAGTAGGTAATGATATAGATATAATATTAGAAGGACTTGCTAGTGGTACAGATCAGTCAGAGATTAGAGAGAGAATGACTGTATTAGAAAGCCGTGAGTTTGATGATGCATATGATATGATGGAGCAAGCTTTGTATACTATAACACATCCAAACGGGGTGCAAGCAAAAGTTGCAATACCGCAAGTTGTTTTGCATGATGTAGGATCTGAGAGAGCTGGTATGGGGGATATAATCTTAATAGATGAGCTGGGTAGAATGCAAGTTATTGATTTAAAAACCAGTGTTACAAGTATAAGAGATTATTCAAATACCATGATTGATATATCAGGTAGTGATCTTGCAAAAACTGGTTTAATAAAAGGAAATAAAATATCAAAGAAACTCAAGCATGAACTACAAGTTAACATGTATACTAGAATGCTTGAAAATATGGGTTATGAAATATCTCCTGATCCTCCTTATACCATGCATGTTAGAGTAAATATAGTTGGTCAAGGAAAAGATCAAAAATATGAAGGAACTGTTAGAGATAAAGCTGGTAATATTATACGAAAGGGTTTAGAGTATGAAGGTATTGTTTCACATCCTGTATCTGCTCAAGGTTTATATGTAGATGCGCTTATACCTCTTAATGTAGATGTTGTTAAGCAAAAAGAAATGCAAGAGCAGCTAGAAGAGTTTGATGGTACTGAAGCAAATCTAGAATCTAATCTTGAAGAATTTGAGAGTGCTGAGGATCCAGCTGTTATTGCACAAGAAGAGTATGATACTCTATTTGGATTATTAAGTAAATACAGAGAACAAACAATTGATAAAATACAATTGATTGAAACTTTAAGGGGTGGTATTGCTGTGGGTAAAACTAAAGGTGAGGTTATAAAAGAAATGTCAGATGCCCTAGCAACTATAAACGCTTTATTACCTATTGCTGATCTAGAGCAAATAAGAAAATTATCTAGTGTAATACTGGGTGATATAGTAAAAGAACAAAGAAAGTTTATAGAATATATAAAGGACAGTGCAAACTTTAGTGATCCTGAATATATAAACTATGTAATGAACATGAGTAAGTTCACGGAATTTACAAGAGAGCTACTAACATTACCAAGACAAGGACTTAATAAAACGACTAGAGCTTATTTAGATACATTAGCAAAACAAGCTCAAGAGCTTGGTGGTAGTGAAGGTAAGAGTGATGGTTTATTAGACACTGCAGTTATAGATGCCGTTAAAGGATTAGTAAAGAAGTGGTCTAGTAGACCATTTACTGAAGAAGAGTTAGATGAACTAATGTCTAGAGCAGAAGACATTTCTTTATTGAACTATGCTACAATGGATATAGCAACTGCAAAGGATACATTACTTGCTTTGATGGATAAGATTGTAAAGAGTAAAAAACAATTAATCTTAGATAGACAAGAAGCTAGAACTAGAAAAATTTTAGTTGCAGCAAATGCCTTGTATAAACTAGATCCTGTAAAGGATAGACAAAAACTTTATGAGTTTATGTTGGAGTTTGGTAACGATGGTGAGTTTACAGGAAGGATTGTAAAAAAGATTGGTAATCAATACTATGATCTTCTTGAACAACTTAGAAATGAAACATTTGAGGGAGCTCAACCAAAGAGATACATAGAAAACCCAAAGAATCAAGCAGAGCGGGATTATAATATTGACTTAGCAAGAAAGAAAGAAGCACTTCGTAATTTTTGGAATGCAGAAAAGATTGTTGATAATAAAGAAGAAGCTGGGGATTATCATGAATATACACAAGAGTTCCAAACTGAAAGAGCTAAGTTCATGTACATCAGAAACAACAGGTGGGTTAGAAAGAGAAATGTCTCTGATGAAGCTTTCATGAAATTTAAAGCTAAGTATTATGAATCAAGAAAAGCAGAGGATCAATTTGATGGTTATGCAATCAAAAAGAAAGGAGTTTTTACTGGTGATATAGCACAACCAACTGACTTTGAGTTTGTAAAGAAGAAGTATACACAGATAAGAGAGGAGAGTTCTAAAGGTGAAAACATGCGTAGTAAAAAATATGATGCTATGCTAAAAGATAATTCTACTCTTGGCAAGGCTCGTATGAACTTTTATGAAATGTATGTAGATGTTTTTGAAAATGAACTACTAGCTAAACTTGATCCACAATATAGAGATCAAATGATTGGTAAAGTACCACTAGTAAGAAAGTTCTTTGCAAGAGATTTGAAAAAAAGAGGTGGTTTATTTACAAAAATATATTCTAAACTTAAAGGCAATGTTGAGTCTCTAGATAAAATGTTTACAAATACAATTCAACAAAGACAAGTTAATATAGACAGCAAAGGTAATCTAGTTACAAATGGACTTCCTGTGTTTTATACTGGAAGCATCAAGCGAGAAAAAGATGCGCAAGTTATTTTAGATAAGATAGAGGCATTAAAAGAAAGAAGAAAGAATAATGAAATAAAAGTAGATCCTTATAAAGAAGAGCTTGCAAGGTTAAAAGGTGAGCTATATGATGTACAATCTGGTATAGCAGCAAATGAAGTTAATCTTGATTTAGGTGCTACACTAGTAGCATTCTCAGGTATGGCAGAGAACTTTGAAGTTATGGCTGAAACAGAGAATACAATGAATGCTCTTTTAAAAGTTATAGGGGAAAGAGAGTACACACCTGCAAAAGATACATTTAAGAAAGTAGTTACAGGTGTTAGAACTAAAACAGGTTTTGAAGAAAAAGGTGAAAAGTCAGAAGATAAATTAATTGTCAAGAGAGCTAAGAAATACATGAAGATGGTTTTTTATGATAATGATAATATCACAAAAGGCTTTATGGATAAAGCAGCTAATGCTTTAACTAGCTATGCATCACTATCTTATGTGGCATTTAACCCATTTGGTAACTTTAATAACTATGTATTAGGTAGAATTAATAATGGTATTGAAGCAGCAGGTCAAAGATTTTTTTCTGCTCAGGCATATAAAAGAGCTGAGATTGAATATAATAGAAGAGTTTTACCTGCTATTATGAACAGACTTGGTAATGCACCAAAAGAAGCTGGTGAAGATATTACTGGTAAATCTGCATATAATATAGATGAACCTTTAAGTAAATATGAAGCTTTAACTCTGATGTTTAGAATGATGGATAATAAAGCAGACATTCGAGAGTCTGGTAGAAGTCAACTAACTGGACAGAAAGGTGTATTGGGTTGGTTGGGTGAAATGGGGTATCTATTACAAGATGGTGCGGAGTGGAATGTACAAACAAAAATAGGTATGGCAATGCTTATGGATACCACTATAAAAAACTCTAAGACAAATGAAACTCTTAGTCTTTATGATGCATTTGAGTATGATACAAAAGAACAAAATGTAAGATTAAAAGAAGGATATGATACTATTGTAGAGAAATCTGGTAAAGAAGTTAAGTATACAGATGATTGGAGGTATGATATGCGTAATAAAATACGTGAGGTAAATAAGCAAGTTCATGGTAACTATGCCTATGAGGATAGAATGGTTCTTCAGTCACACTGGTTAGGTAAACTAACAGTGCAGTTTAAGAAGTGGGTTGTACCTGCTCTTAATGCTAGATTTAGATCAGAGTACTATGATGAAAACTTAGGTTGGCTTGAAGGTAGGTATATATCTTTCTTTAAGTTCTTAGCATATGCAATGAGAGAAATAAAGAATGGTGAAACATCAATAAAAGATCTGGGTAAAGAATTTAAAGAAGAGATGAGAAATGATAACGCAGCTAATGCTGAGTTTGAGAATCAACGCGTCAATAATAAACTTTATAATGTATATAGAACTCTTGGTGAGATAGGTTTTATAATGTCTGGGATAGTTCTACAGTCTCTTTTATCAGCAGCTTTTGCAGGAGATGATGATGATGATCTAGAACCTTGGTTGAAAAGAATGAAAAATTATATGTTATATCAGGTGGATAGAACTAATAAAGAACTTGTAACATTCATTCCTATTCCGGGACTTGGAGGTTTAGAACAAGCTTATCAAGCTGTTAAGAATCCTATAGCTGCTACAAGAACTCTTGGTGAGTTTGGAGAGGCATTAAGTTATACTGTTAGAACTCCGCTTGGTTATATGTTTAGTGAATCAAAAGATGAATTTTATGCAAATTCTGAATATGTATATCAAAGAAAACCTAAAAAGGGTGAGTTAAAACTTAAAAAGCAATGGTTTGATGCACTGCCTATTCTTTATACTATACAGAAGTGGAATAACTTTAGACAGCAGCAAGATTTTTATATCAAGTAATTTTCCTTATCTTATATTATGAGGCAAGATCTTAGTGGAAGAAAAACCAAAACAAATCCATCATTTAAGTATGAGCTTAGTGATGAGCAGAAGGGAGCAAAGGAAAAGATTCTTGATTCTAAAATAGCAATCATAACTGGTAAAGCAGGTACGTCTAAAACATTCCTAGCATCACAGATAGCTCTAGATTTATTTTTAAAGGGTGGTATAGAAAGGATGTATATAGCTAGACCTCAAGTATCTACAGAAGACATGGGGTATTTGCCAGGAAATAAAGATGAAAAGATGCGTCAGTGGTGTGCTCCTGTCATAGAGAACATGGAGATACTCCGAGATAATGGTAAGAAAGAAGTAGATAAGTGGTTGAAGGATGGTGAGTTAGAGTTACTACCATTGCAGTTTGCTAGAGGTAGAACAATTACTAATGGTATTCTCATTATAGATGAGGCACAGAATCTAACCAAACTTCAAACATATTTATTCTGCACAAGACTTGGTAAAGGATCTCTTATGATATTTACTGGTGATCTTAGACAGAATGATTTAAAACAACCTAGTAGAAGTGGTTTTGCTCAATTGATTGAAACTGCAGATAGACTAGATGAGATGGTGCATGTGGAATTAAAACAAAACTATAGAGATCCTATGGTTGCTAAATTTATGGAACAATATGAAAGAGTTTGCGGCTGGTAAGCCTGTAATACAAAAGGTATATAGACACAGAAAAGAGATAGGTAAAGCATTGCCAACAGCATTGATACTTATATTAATCATTCTTCTGGTAAAGCAGTGCGAGTCAACTCAACTGGATAAGATAGAGATTACCAGACTTGAGAATAATAATATAGCATTACAAGATACGATTAGGAACTACGTCAGCAAGAGTGGGTTGAACACAGGAGAGATACGAGCACTTAATTTAAAAGTTGACGAGTTAAATGATTCACTAGACTACGAACAGTCTAAGCCACCTGTAACCATAACAGAATATAAAGTAAAGATTCAGGAAAGGATTATTGAATCACCAACACTTATTACACTTACTGATACTACGCATGATACCATCTATCTACAGGAAGATTATACACACCTTATAAAGATTGAGAGTGATACAGTTTACGATAAGAGTCTAAGAACCATGGATGTAACTATTCCTGCAAGTGTAGGAGATTCATTAATTTTAGGACCCGCAGAGATTGATCTATATCAAAATATCTGGTTAAGAACATCTATTTACCAGGACAGAAAGACTAAAGAAGTTTTTATGAGAGCTGAAACAGATTACCCTAACGTTACATTTAATCAAGGTACAGGCATTCTTGTACAAGATGATAAGGGGTTAAGACAACTAATGAGACAGTCCCGCAGAACATTTGGTCTTGGTATACAAACAGGAATGGGTATTACAACTACAGGTCAAGCTAGACATTATATAGGGGTGGGTATACACTACTCGCCTAAATTCCTGCAGTGGTGAAAAAGCTAGTGATCTTATTCTGTTTTTGTTTCAACTTTGCTAGCGGTCAACATGCATTGTTTAATACAGAATGGAAAGATCTAGTTCAACTAATTCAAGATAGTAGTTATAGATCTACTGCTCAAGTAAGAGATAATCATATAGTTTTTATAGTATATTTACCAGACGGAGTGGTAACAGTAGCATATGATTCGCTTAAGGTGTTACCATCATATATAATGTATAGAGATGAAGAGTAAAGCATTTAAGATAATATTTTCAATAGCAATTATAGTTGCCAGTATGCCTTCTGTTATTACAGATATTAAAGAAGGGTTTAGTGGAACATATACCCATTATGGTACTCTTTTAATTGGTATTAGTTATTTTATTGAATCTTTATTTTGGGTTATTGAAATGTGGATCAATGATTTAGATAAAGCTTATTCTGATTTAGAAACCTTAGATCCTGATGGCTTAAGCTATGAGGATATATTAAATGAT
>Ga0181380_1000763_pt1 | contig 14303 bp, 17 predicted proteins | sample 3SPOviralmetaG_FD_130116 | JGI IMG/M metagenome (GOLD analysis project Ga0181380, IMG submission 130116) | Marine viral communities from the oligotrophic San Pedro Time Series (SPOT) site, San Pedro Channel, CA, USA - 3 SPOT_SRF_2009-08-19 | ecosystem: Environmental > Aquatic > Marine > Strait... | reverse complement strand
TTCTCTCTGTTAATGTTAAAACATCTGCTTGACCTGAAAAGTCACATGCACCGTTTTTAACAAGACCAGTTGAAGCAACTTTTTTCATTACTTCTTTGTATTTCACGTTTGGCTTAACTGTGATTAAATTGTTAGCCAATGTGTTTCCACTTAAAAGAGCTGCAGAAACATATTTTCCTGCAAATTCTCCTGCATAAGTAGAAGTTATTGGTGTTACTGTACTATTTGCCATTTTTATTTATTTTAATTAAAATTTGATATTGTTTGCATTACCCTGTCTAAAGTATTCATAGGTCTAGAATTTGAAGGAATGTTTAATTGTGTTTTTTCTTCACTTTCTGGATTGTGTTTTACTTTTTCTACTTCAGATAAGATTTCTTTTGTTGGTTCTTCAGATAATTCTTCTTTAACATCTTCAGAAGCCATTTCTTCGTCTTTTTTACCGTAACCTAATTCTTCAATCATAGTTACAATATCTTCAACGGCTTTTCTTACTTCCGCTAACTCTTCTTTTGTAGCGTAATCTGCTGCAGCTTCAACTTCTTCCACTTCAGCTTCGCCAATAGAAGCAATTATACCTTCTTGCTCTATGGTTAATTTTAAACCATCTTCAAGAGTGTATTCTCCAACTGGTAGAGCAACTTTTTCGTCTTCAGTAACAATAAAGATCTCGTTACCAGCTTCAAAAGCTTCTGCTTCTACTGTTGTACCATTTTCAAGCTGCATAGTTGCTAGCTCTACTTTAGTTTCCTCTACTTGATCTGTAGCTAATTCAGTAGTTTCTTCTTTAGTCTCTTCAAGATTAATATCTTGCTCCTCTAAATTTACTTCTATTTCTGCAGCATTCATACCTAGTAGGTCTTTTACTTGTTTTAACATTTCTGTCGCTTTCATAGTATTACAATTAAATTAATTTCTGTTTGTTATATTTTTAAGCTTTAGCTTGAATTATAAACCACTCTGTTCCGTTGCTCCAAACAGTTACACCTTCATATTCCTTATTAACTCTATATGCAGAAGAAGAACCATCTAGTGTTTGACCAGAAGCTGGTGTTAAATCTGCATGCGTTGAGGTTGAAAATGTTGTATCAGATATAATTCTGATTAATCTGTTTGTGTTCGCTGTGGTTGTAGCATCTGGCAAAGTAAGTTCTATAGTTCCTGCTGATCCTGACCAAGTAAGAACAATAAGCTCACTATTTGTATAAGTTGAACCTCCTAAATCTACAGTACCACCTGCTACGCTAACTGTTAATGTAGTTGGAACTAAATAGTTTACAATGTCTTTTACTGTTGAGTATTTTGTTTCACTGCTTTGTACTACAGGTATCAATTCTGTTCCTTGTAATGCTGTTGCAGCGTTTAATGCTGATATTTTTTTCTTTGCCATTTTTTTATAATTCTATTTTATCATTATTTTCTTGTAATATATATTCTCCATTTTCTTGCAACAAAAATCCTATTGGTCCTGTAATATTACCAATTCCTTGTGCCATGTAATCTTGATCGTTACAACATTCTATTGAATATGTATCTCTATCTCTACATAAACACCCTCTTGTTCCTGATGAAGGAACTGTATATCTTCTTCTCATTACTTTATTGGTACACAATTAGGAACTCTTCTTCCGTTTTTCATTTTAAAACCTATCATTTCATATCCTGCTTGACAAGGTTCTTTTAATTCTTGCTCGTGATCTTCACAAGGCATAAACCAAGTCTTACCTTCTACTTCATGCTCATGAAATCCTTCACACCCCATTTCTTCTGCCTTTATTATTGCTTCTTGCTTTGTATCATATGCTCTTTTACCATCTATTACAATAGAAGCTAATTTTTCGTCTTTTAGTTGATCTAAACTTTTTAATTTACTCTCTGCCCAAGACTTTGCAGATTTACCACCCCATAATAAATAAGAAATATATCCACATGCTTCTGTGTCTCCTGTTTTATAGTACTCTTCTGCTCTAGATAAGTAGCTATACATTCTTTTTATTGTTTGTACAGATAGCTTTTCTTTTCTTGCTAGTTGTTGAGCTCTTACTTTACCAACTTGTGTTGCACATTTGTTGTTTACTTTTTTATTTAATTCAATACCTCTCTTTGCATTGTTAGCAACAGAGTTTGGATAGTCATTATAAGTTTCTAGTTCTATTGTTTTACCAGACTTATATCTGTTGTCTTTTTTTATAATTGCTTTAACAGCACTTAACAACTCTTGTGCATCTTCTTCTTCTATTTTTTGGATCTCTTTGTCTTGACAAATACAAGTTTTTAATTTTGCATCACAGCCACATTCTGAAAATTTATTAGGCTCGTTAGGTCTTTCTAGTTTATCAGCAAAATACCCTTCTATTGAAAACCCTTTAACTTTACCTGTTTTAATATAGTTATCCCAAACATCATCATTGTCTACTTTCATAGAAACCATCCAAGTACCTAAAGGCACATCCATGTCATATAGTCTTGTCTTATCTTGCTCACCTTCTACTATCCAGCTCTCTACTACTGTAAGTCCATTTAATGGTGATTCGTGTTCTAATGTAGATCTATGTTGTTTAGCTCTTTTTAAGAATAGTTCACTTGCTTGTCTAACAGTGTTTCTAGAAAAGTATATATAATACTCTTTGTCACCACTTTTTCTGTAAATTGGTTTATTAGGTATTAATGCTGGACCTAGTAAAAGCTTTTTTTCTTTATCTAGTTCTGTTAACTTAAATTCTTGATTCTTTAAAAAGACAAAATCTTCTTGAATTGCTGGGTTTTCTACTATACTTATTGCATCAATTCCTGAAACGTTATCCTCTTCGTCTATAAATAATTCTATGATGTCCATATTATAACAATATTGTTTTTATTATTTTGTTTTAGTTTCCTAGTGTTGCTTGATTTGCAGTTTTTCTATCTAACGCTTGTTGTGTGCTTACATCAGTACTAACCACATAAGCTCTTATTGGTTTTTGTTGTGCTCCTGCTATTGTTTGTGCTAGTTGACTTTCTGCTGTTGCACCTACTACATTAAATGCTGGTGGAGTTGATAATGCTGGAGTAGGTACTGATCCTCCTGTTCCTCCTTTTGCAAAACTTGGTGGTGCTGGTTCTTTAGTTGATGTTATTTTTCTAACATTAGCAAAACCTGCTGCAACAACTGATGCTGCTGCAATAAAGTTAAATGGTGGTGGTCCAGATTTTAAAGCTTTAGTAGCACCTGCATAAGTATCTATTATTGATTGTGTAATAGCTAATGCTTTTCCATACTTGTTATTCTCTCCAACTAAACTAGCCAATGAACCTAATGCTCCTGTAACTGCAGCTACTTTAGCGTCTGCTATTTCCTTATTTCTTTTGTTTTCCTTTGCATCAGACTCTGCTTTAAATCTATTTAATTCGTTTTGTGCATCTATTTCTTCTTGTGTGCCTTTCTTAAAACTATCTATTCTTGTTTGTAAAGTTTTCTCTATCTCTAATCTTTCCTCTGCTTCTATTTCTTTTAACTTTTCTAATCTTATTACTTCATTATCTATTAATTCTGCATTTGCTAATTTAGTTATTTGTGCTACTTCTTGAATTCCTTGTGCTTTTGAAGTTTGTAAATCTATTAATTCTTTTTCTAATGCTGCTTGGTTTGTTAATTGCTCACTTGTAAGTCCTGTTACTCTTGCTTTAACTGCTGCAAGTTCATTTTCAGCTTCTATTAATGCTACTTTTAGGTCTATGTTGTCTTCATCTAACGCTAATTCTGCTTCTGCCGCTGCAACTGCTATTTGAGCATTAGTTTCCATTAACTCTTGTTGCTCTTTTAATATTCTTGCTAGTTCTTCGTTAGCTACTATTCTTTCCTCTACAGTTAATCTTGTATCGTCTCTTAATTGTCTTTGTATTTCAGCTTGTCTATCATAATCTTCTATTATACCTGCATTTTCTGCTCTTGCTATTTTATTTAAGTTGTTTAGTTTAGTGATTTCTTTTGCTTGGTCTATTATAGATGTTGTATATTCTGTTGTTGCTTCTATAACTTCTTTTGTTGTTTCAACGACTTTATCTACCGTGTCATCTACTCCTGTTAATACATCAACATATTCTTTTCCTGCTTCTTTAACAGAATCAAAAGCTCCTTTAAAATCTCCTTCAAATACTTTTACAATAGCTTCACTTAAAAACCCTATAACTTCTAAAGCTGAATTAAATCTTTCAATAAGTTTGTCTTTTATTGCTTTACCTAATGCTTTTAAGTTTTCTACTGGGTTTTCAAATATATCTTTAAAGAAACCTACTACTGTTCCTATATTAGATTCTATAAATACAAATAAATCATTAAAAGCTAACTTTAAAGCTGTAGTAGCTGTAGCAAAAGTGTCTACTACTTTTTGATTAGAAAAGAAAGTGTCTTTAAGTGTATTTAATACTGCATCAAATAATTTTGCTGCTCCAACTCCTTTGAATATAGCGTTTAAACTAAACATTGATTTACCTGCAGCTTTAGCTCCTTCTTGTATACCTTTAAGACCTACACCTACTGTTTGCAGGTTTTTTTCAGCATCTTTAGCTTTTACATTAATATCTATGTTTATTTCTTTAGCCATTATTTGTTCTTTTTAAATTGTTCGTATGCTTCTTTTATTGTTTCTGGCATTTTATTTTTACCCAGTGCTATATCTATATACTTGCCAGATATATTCTCTTGCTTTGCTAATCTTAATAATTCTAATACGTTTCCTAACATGTCGCTTCTAATACTTTCTTATAATAATAATAATTACAATGGTTTTTTGTTATATCAAGATTTGGTGGTGGAGATTCTAAAACATACTTTGATTTGACAAAATACCCTTTATGACTTCCTGTTACTCCTGCATTATGCAAGATTGTATTTTTATTTAATGTGTCTATTGGATCTGTAGCCCATGCAAAATTTAAATGCTCTGATATTTCTGTTTTGTAACCTTTTTTCCAGAACTGCCATAAAGTTGCCCACATTTCAGCTGTCCACGCTTGTATAGGATAGCTTCCTTCATACTTTTCTTTATGAGTATTGTTGTAGTCCCTCATAGCTCTATAAAGTGCGTTAGAGCTCACATAAACGTCTCGCCAGAATTTACCATCTGTTCCTGAAAAAACAAATTGACATCCTCCTGCTTCTAAATCTCTAGCTTCTAGTATGGTTTTATCTATTTTTGCTGCTTCACACATAATATCTAAAATCTCTTCTCCTTTTGTTCTTATGTATTTAATTCCTATATAGCTTCTAGTGTCTGACATAAAAACTGTATTCTTTGGAAAGTTAGGTAGTGCTTTTAACAAAATAGTATCTGCGTCTGCATAATAATATTGTTCTCCTTGTGTACATTTGCAGCTTCCAAAGTATTGACTCATTAAGTATGGCTTTATAGCAGGTTTATATGTTTCGCTTGTTGCTTTATATCTAAAAAAGTTTACCGTAGGGTATTTCTTTTCTAATCTTACAAATCTATATTCTCCTAAATCACCAAGTAAAATAATTATGTCAGATGGATCTACACCTAATTCAATGTATGAATGAATCATAGTGTTTACTTGCCACTCATAATATTTCGTCTCTGGTTGTGCTGATATATATTTCATATTATGGACATGCTGGACAACTTGTTGGTCCTGATAATGTAGAACCGTTCCAGTTGTAATAGTTAACGAAGTCTTGTGTAAAGTAATATTTAAATGTTAATCCTGTAGTACAAGTATCACCACTATAAACTACAGTTGCAGTTGATAAGCTACTTGTATTTAAGTAGAATGTGTTAGCTGTTACCTCTTCACAACATACCTGTGTTGGTGTGCCTGATAAAGAACCTCCAAATGGATCTTCATATGCTGCACCGTATAATGATACAGCGTGACATATTTGAGTAGTCGTTGTTGTTGTAGTTGTTGTAGTAGTACAAGAACCTGTAATTTGACCTAAAGTTTGAAGATACTCTTGTGTAACTCTTGCTGATCCTTGTATGTCATAACACTCACCCGCATCAGTAGATATAGAAACATTTATATCTCCTACTTGGAACCCTGAATCTAATTGTACGTAAGTTGAGAACCCATCACTTTGTCTTTCTACAACAAATGCATTATCTGGCAATTCAGTTGTAGTCGTAGTTGTGGTAGTAGTAGTTGTACCAGTACAAGCTGTACAATCATCAAATCCTATATAGTCATATGTTAGTGTGTTTCCAACACAAGTTCTAGACAATACCCAATCATTATCTTGATTACCTGCAGTTGGCTCTGGATCTCCATAACATACACCTGTTAATCTATCTTCTACTACTGATGGGAATCCAGCTGTTGAATTGTTACCTAATGTTATAAATGAATCACCTCCACATTCTCTATACTCTCTCCAAACAGTTAATGTTGGTTTAACTGGTTCTGTACAAGCTGATGTTGTTGGTGGAACTTGACAAGTACCTGATACACTCCAAACTTCTTCTGCTGGATCGTAATATCTATATATACTTCCATTTGAATAATAACCAGTTGCTGAATAGTTAGATGTGTTAATTAAGCTTGGTTGGTCGTACATATATTGACTAGTCGTTGCAGTTTCAAAAGAAGCATTATCATCAAAATAATAAAAACCTTGAACTCCAAATGAAGTATTACAATAATCTTGAGCAGGGTTCCATCCACCACCTAAATAAATTAAACTTTGTGCATCTATACAATTAGTACAAACACTAAAGCTGCTTCCGTTCCAATACCTTCTTACTGTGTTGTCGCTATTTAATGAGTAATAACCTGCAGGAGCTGCTACTGTACAATCAGCATATGTATATAAATTAGTTAAATTACAGAAGTTTGTTTGTGTTTGACTTAAACTTGCACCATTACCATAATAAAACCCAATAGTAGAAGCTGATTCACAAACATTACTTGTAGTTGAGTATCTTAAAGAAAATAAAGATTTATCTACTAAACAAGGATCTGTAGTAACTGGGTTTGTACAAGTAGTACACCCTGTACCTTCTGCATTTCCTACAGTTATTCCATTATTACTTGCCCAAGTACTTTCAAACGTTGTTGAAGATGCATAGTAACAGTTATTGCTTATTGTTACATAACTTCCTGTGCTAGTACTTCCTGTTGTATATGTATCTCTTGATCTTATATATATTGTTTGTCCTGATACGTTTGTGTTTGGACATCCTGTTACTATATAATAATTATAAACTATTAATTGTATTTCTCCTGCTGGGAACACACTGTTTTGTGTTGCATCAGCTGTATATGTTCCTCCTACATTATTTGCTGATAATGGTGTTCCTACCCATTCAAACCCAGAGTTAAGTGTTATGGTAGTTGAAAAATTAAATACAGTTCCACTGTTTTGTGTTTTTTGTGTACCATTTAAATCACCCCCTAATGTAAATCCATTAGAAGCTGGTGAATATCCTGTACCTACTATATTACTTGTATCTACTGCTAATGTTACTGTAACAAGTGACTGCGTTACAAATGTTACTGTATGTACGTCTTGTGCTGTTACACTTCCATCTGAAGCTGTTACTCTATAAGTATAACTTCCAGCACTTGACTCATTAGCATCATAGAAACTATTTGTCTCTCCAGATTCATCTACAAAAGTAGACCCTCCATCTGTTGATCTTGCCCATTGATAACTTGTAGGTGTAAATCCTGTTGCAGAAGTATTTAATCTAGCATTTGTATTTACAGTTTGTTGAGTAGGTCCTGATATTGTAATAAAATCTGTTGTTGTTTGAACTGCTCCTGATAATGTTGTGTTTACAGTTATATTTGATGTACCTACTGTTCCTGTTGCATTTTGTATTGATGGACCTGAAGTAAATTCATAACCAGAGTTTGGACTTACTAAAGTATTAAATGAATAAGTTTGACCTTCTTGTAATTCTACAAAATCACCACTTTGATCTCCTGTTATATTATATCCTGCAGCATTACCTGTAATATTATTTACAACATTTAATGTTATCTTATATGTTTTTGGTGTCCAAAGAACAGTGTGTGTATCTGGAAATTCTGCACTATCATCACTATCTGTAGCTGTACAAGTATATGTTACGTTTCCTGTACCTGCATTTGTTATTGTTATACTAGATGTTGTTTCTCCTGCTGCTTCACCACCTGCCCATAAGTAACTAGCAGTTCCTATAAAGTTGTTTGCAGTTGCTACTAGAGTTATATCATTGGTTTGTTGTGCAGTAAGAGGTCCTGTAATTGTTAGAGTTCTACCTACATCACAAGTTTTATCAGCAGTAGGTGTTAAACTATCTACAGTACAAAAACTAGAATCTGCTGTACATTCTTCACAAACTTCACTAGGATCTTGCGTTGTAGTTGGATCTATAGGATCTGAACCACCCACAGAAACAGTAACTGCATTTATTAATTCAATCTTACTTCTTCCTGTACTAAAATCTGTTTCTATTTCATTAATAGTATAGTTTCTGTCTGTTATAGCTATGGTGTCTGCAAGAATAAACTCTTGTAGCATTTTCATAGGTAAATAAGCGTACACTGTAGTTAGTCTTCTATTGTTTTGAAATACTTGTGAAATATAGTTTTGATAATAAACCTTAAATAGAGTGTCTTCAAATTGATTAGTTAGAGTAAACTCATTTATCTCGTTTCTAAAATTTATATTTGCTTCACTTACAGTATTATCTAATTGCATACTGTTAGATGGAACAAAGTAACTTGATATATCATTAAAATTAGTTCCTTCTACATCTGGACTTCCTGAATTTTCTGTAATTAAAAATCTTATTTCAGTTTGTGTGCTTGTTGGTTTTTTAGCATAAAAAATTAATGGCTTACCATAATAAGCAGTATTGTTATCATTTACAAACCATCCTACTTGAGGATCTAAATTAGTTCCATCACCATTTAGCTTCTCATACTTCATGTGTTCAAAAGGAAGCTCTACTACATATGTTTCTGGGTTTGCATCATAATAATCATCACCTCTATATTCTTCTGTTCCCCAACTTATGTTTGATAATTGTTCATGTTGCTTTGCTAACTTTGTTTCTAATCCTTCGTATTTAAATTCTACTTCTTTATAAGGCAATGCTACATCCACACTAGACTGTGATGTATCAACGTGCTCTGTAATGTCCCATACAGTATCAGAGTCGTTATAATATTCATCTAATGTTTTTACTACAATAATACCATTATCTGTATATGCAGTTAAATTAAACATCTTAAATAAACCAGTTAAAAAGTCTATTACTTTCATCTCTGGTATTTGTTCTGATATTATAAATTCTCTTGTATTGTCAAATGTATATGTGCTTGTTAAAGGATATTCTGCTGTAGAGTCTGGATAGTATGTTAAATCAACATCCCATTGTGTATCTGTGGTTAAGTTAAAAGTTGATGCATCAGATTTTATAAACACTGTATATGTACCATTATCTAAATAACCACTTAACGTAATAGATGTATTATTAGTTATAGATCTTTGATTGTATTCTATACCATCTTTTTTAATAATTACTGTTCCTGTAATATTAGTAGATGCTACAATAGTTAAAGAATACTGAACAAGACCTGTTGCTCCTTGTACAATTAACCTATCTGACTCGCTTCTAACATGTGGTAGTTCTGAAAACCTATCTATAAAAAACCCTGTTACTTGTTTACTTACTTCTACTGATTCATATGCTTTTCCTTTTTTTCTATGAAGCCATAAGTAAAGATCATAATAAGGGTTGTTAGTGTTGTTAAAGAAATCATTACTAAACGTTAAACCATACTTATCTTCTACAGCTCTAATGATAGCATCTATCTTTATTGCATATTTTAACTCTTCCCAATACACACCTTGATGTGATGTTCCACTTGGATATAAGTTACCTCCATCAGCATCTGGATAGTCTGCTGTATCAGAAGTATCATAATAAAGTCTTGTAGTGTGTGATATTAATGGTGCTACAAGTCCAAGAGGATAAACTATATCTGTCGTTCTATCTGGATGAGAATACGTTACACTTGTACCTGTTCCTTTTAATCTGTTTTCTACTGTAGCTGCGTTATATGTAGTGTCAAAACTAGTTAAATCTAATGAGCTTAAATCATCATCACCTAATAAGTCTTTTAAGTCAATAGTATTTCCAAAGAATGTTATTCTATAGCTTGTTGGTTCTCCATCTACTAAATCTACTCCGTTTAGTTTTACCTTTCCTATTTTAAAAGGTCTTGTATTGAGTTCTAATGTTGCATCTTTTTTTAGTCTTGCATCAAATCCATCTACAATAGAATAATTATAATAATGCTGAAATATCTTGTTGTTTGTTTTAGATGCTGGTATGTTGAAAGTTCTAGTAAAGTCTACAAATATTTTAGATATGTCTTTTACATTCTGTATTGACTGTATAACATTAATAGATTCATCCTCAAACAAATCTACTCTTGTTCCTTCTATATATAATTGCAGAACTGCTTTCATTATCTTACTCTGTCTATGTGATCGTGAGCATGCTCAACCTCTATTGTATAATTAACTAACTTATCATTTACACTTGTTTTTAATGTCAATGAGTTTGTTGAAATATCTATTGGGTGATATTCATTACCCATCTTCATCCATACTTGTTCTGAAAACATTAATTGTTTTATAGCTTCATTCATTCCTTCATCTATATATCCAGTGTTTAATGTCATTCTCTCTCTACCTGTTTTTATTAATGTTCTATATTGATGTGCGTATTTAGAATATGTCCCTGTTGTCGATAAGTTGTTGTTTTTATACTTTTTAACTTCTGTGCTTATTGTTTCTACATGTTTCTTATCGAAGTATATGTCTTGTAATGCTCCATACTTGTTTACGAAAGTTACTTTTATAGGCATGTATTTAGAGCAATCTGTTCTTTTAATTGTTATTGTTGTTGCTGGACTTCCTACAGCTACACTTGTTGTAGTTCCTGTAAAAGCATTATATACTATAGTTCCTGATGATAGCACTGGTATAAACCCTCCAGTTCCTTCTGGAACATACATAATGGTATTATCTTGCATTACACAAGATCCATCTCCAGAACAAAAGCTTTTAGTATTAGATGTATTATAATAATCCCAATATCCATCAAAACCTACGTGTGTAAAGTTTATAGATAATCCAACTTGAGATCCTGTTGCATTAACTCCATCATAAAAAAATATCTCTCCTGATATATTTATCTTTTGAGCTTGATAACTTCCTGCGAAAGTAATATCTAAATAATCTTTTGCAAGTTCTGCTATTTCAAATAACACTGTTTCAGTAGGAGTGTCTTTTATTATTGTATATCTAGTTACACCTTCTATCTGAAGTACAAGCTTTGCAGATGATGCTCCAGTTCGTGGGTGATATTCGTAATAAGGACTCCTTAATAATATATTTGCCATGTTCTATTGTTTTATTGTATAATCTATAAATTCTTCTACATCTAATCCGTATGCTTCTAGTAATTCTTGTGGTAATCTTTTAAATCCTTTCTCAAAAGGTTTAGTAAAAAACAAACTTGCTTTTATTCCTTTATTCCATATTGACCTAGAAATAACATATGCTGTAGATTCATAACTAGTAAACTTTCCTTGTTTATCTCTGAATTGAAATCTTCTTGCTTCTACCCACTTCTTTATACCTCCTGATAACCCACCTTTCTTTCCAGTACCTGTTCCAAACTTAAATGGACTATTAGTGCTTTCTGGATATGTGCTTGTTGCTCCTTTAACCCCTTGATCTTGGAACTTACCATAATCTTCCATCTCAAACTTTAATCTAAACGAGTTAGGCATAACATCTACTATCCCTTTTAGAGAATTGTAAAGCTGTTTAGAAACATTCTTATTCTTTTTAGTTAGATTAGCTCTAGACTGTTGAATTACATAATCCTTAAATGCTTCTAATGCTTTTCTTGTATTCTCGTTGTTTAGCATATCGTCATATCGTTTTGTATCTGTACATCAAATGTTGCTACCCATCCAGCTAACTTGTTTTCAAATCTATCTACAAAAGGCTCACAAGTAACATCTGTGTCTACTTGATATTTGTCTGAATATAAATCTCCTCTTTGTAATAATGCCATTAGTCTATCTAATATCCCTAGTTGTGTGTTTAGCACATCTTGCTCATTGTCATTACCTAAAAACAAATCTGTTGTTTCTTCTTTGTTTATGTCTACTATATCCATACACATAACAGAAATATTAAACGTAAGTATTTTAGTGTTTATTGTACATTGATTTACCATTACATGTGATAAAGGAAATATAGTCTGTTTATTAAGATCTACATTGTCAAAGCTTCCATATGATACATTGTTTACAAATGGTTCTGCTTCTAGTGTTTCTTTTATCTTATTTGTTATGTTATAAAATCCTGTCATCTTGTTTTCTGTTTAATTAAATTTTTCTCTGTCTGTAATTTGTCTTGCTCATATGCTAAATAGTATAATGATGAATGTACATTTAATTCACTGACAGATTCAAGTTTGGTTGCATCTCCTCCAGCCAATCTATATAGCGAGTTATACCATCCCCACTTCCTAGCAAATCCTCCCTCTGCTGAATAGTCATCCCCTTGATCGCCTCTTGATTCAAAGATTTCAGGATAGTTTTCAGTAATTCGTTCTTTAAATTGTAAAAAAAAAGTATAGAACCCATAACTATATCAAGTGGCATCTGTTTATATTTTTCAGAATCTTCTGATCCTTTATAGTCTTCTATGATGTATTTGTCTTTTAGTGTGTCTTTTATTGGTCTGTATAATACTGCCATAGCTTTGTGCATGTTGCTCCAGTCTCCTAGCGTAGTATCAAGATCTATATATTCTCCTAAAGTTATTTTGTCTAAATCTGGAACAAAGCCATAAGCTATTCCATCCATTGTAAAAGTAGGTACAAGTTTAGCGTCTTTATTAAATAAGTCATTAATGATTCTTACAACTTCCATTACACTATTAAACTGTACCTTAATAACATTCTGGAGATCAAGATTACAGAAGATTTCTACTGTCTTGTGTAATAAGAAATTAGAGTTCTGATTAGCATCTGTATTTATCTTATGGTACTTCTGGTATTGTTCTAAACTAATCTCTCTTAAAGATTCTGGAACTTGTATCTTAACTTTCATATTATAACAATAACTTATTCAGTTTTTTGTATAAAAAAAGAGGACCATTTCTGATCCTCTCAAACTAATTAACATTAAAAAAAATTATTAACTACTATTATCTCTTTTTATTCTCATCTCTCTTTGTATTGCATCATGAGCTCTATCATATGCCCATTCATATACTTCTGCTATTTTATGTTCTAATTCTTTTGTTCCTTGTGAGAACACTTCTGTTCCTTTTTTAATTTGTCCTTTATAATCTAGTACAAGTATTACAGATGGTTTCTTTCCTATTCTTGTTGGTTCACGATAAACTCTTATATCATTATCAATACACCATTTGAAGATCTTCATCTCCTTCTCGTACTGTTCCCTTGTTTTTAGATTCATTTGACTTTTTTTTCTCAATTGTTTTTTCAAGCCTACTAACAGCTCTATTTAAAGGCATACATATATATATAGATTCATTTGTTGATAAATCTTGTGATCTAAATATTTTAGACTCTAATTTATCTAATTCTTTTTTAATATCCTCTAATGACATAAAATAAAAAGTGTGTTAGCATTATCATCCAGAATGTAAGTTGAGGAAATCCCCAGCATAGGTATTTAACTATGTCTCTCTGTAGGTTTTTGTCTACAGGCATATTAATGTCTTGTTGTGTTGCTTTGTATACTGTCTTCATTATGGTAGGTAATAAGTTAATGTTCCTATAATTCCTAATATAATAAATATTACTGTGTAAGTAATAAAAGCCCACTTAATCATTTCTTTTGTTTTCATTTCTTTGTTTCTAAAAAGATGCTGCCCATTCACACTAGACTTACTAAATTCCTCACTAGGATCATAATCCATTGTTGATATCGGTTTTAGTGTTTTTATGTTACTACGGGTTATCAGCATCTGTATTGTTATTATATATTAACGATTTCTAAATTTAAACCTCTGTTTATGTATCTATCTAAAAACCATTCTATTTCTGTTTGACAGACTTGAACATTAATTCCTAGAGTTGAACAATATACATGATAGCTGTTTTTGTTATCAGGTTTATTTAGTTCTATTATATGTGTTTTTTTCATTGTTATTTGTTTTAATTATGAAGCTAATATATAAACATTTTTTAAACAATCCAAATATATTGTTAATTATTTTTACCAAATGTGATATTCTCCTTTATTAGGATCTTGTA
>Ga0181380_1000760_pt1 | contig 14331 bp, 18 predicted proteins | sample 3SPOviralmetaG_FD_130116 | JGI IMG/M metagenome (GOLD analysis project Ga0181380, IMG submission 130116) | Marine viral communities from the oligotrophic San Pedro Time Series (SPOT) site, San Pedro Channel, CA, USA - 3 SPOT_SRF_2009-08-19 | ecosystem: Environmental > Aquatic > Marine > Strait... | reverse complement strand
TCTATGAAACAGCACATGAAAACGTCGGCTGAGATGTACAACGGAGTTACTTTATCTCCTGCCATGCGTCAGGCTCTAAGCTCTCATTCAGAAGCTGATCGCAACGGGCTTGTTTTCTCTGAGGAATAAAAAACCCCCTTCGGGGGACCAAAGGGGGTAAAGCCACATACTTTTCGAAGCCGTCAAGTAGGGCGAGGAGAACGACAGAAGCGTAAGGGGTACACAAACACTAACTGTCGTAAACACGCTATCACATTTTACGCCAAAATCGTACCCCTAGACACCCTCCTTCGATGCGTAAACGACTCTCTACTTCCCACCCTTTTTCGGTGCAGATCTTCATAACTTCTTGAGTAGCCGCTTCTGTGTTGATAGAAGGCACAAATATTGACGTGCCAATGTGCATGTTGTCCCAGTTGATTGTTATACGCACCCCGTCAGGTGCGATCTCATATGTCCTCAAGATTTTCATCGTCAGGTTCCATGTCAAACTTCATGGCAATCACATCTGATGCGGGGAGCTGAAGGTTTGTGCCCTTTGTCAGGCGTACCTTCTTACGCTTACCGTTGCACTTAGTCATGATCTCACTGACTAGGTGGGCGTAGTTAATCTGCAACTCACCACACCACTCCTTCAAAGGTTTCGGCTTAACATAAAACATCTTAGTGTCTGTTTCGTACCGAGCAATGAGACGTCCACGTGCCACCTGTTCAGGTATTACATGCTGGTCTAACCCGTTATCGTGTGTACCTCTGTTATCTGCCGTGCTCTTTATCTGCAAGATGTAGCTAATGTTCTCGCTGAAGAAGTCATCCAGCACGTCATACACACTGCCACCCATCTCTGTCATGTTGCGCTTGTTCTGCGTAACGAGATCAGTCACTGCCCAGTTAAAGACCTTCTGCACGTCAAAGTCATGTAGCCCAGCCTTCTTAGCTATGAGTAAGCCGGATATGGTGGCGGCTATAGTTGCTGACCAGAAGCGGTTCTCTGAGGTCAACTCAGCTAACTTATCTACGCGCTTCTGGACGTCCAGCACGAGCTGTCTACAGGCGTCTACGTTTCGCATTATGTACTGCACGTATATGATACCCGCGTGCCCGTAGTTATTTAACAGGCCGTTCTCGAAGGCGTCAGTAACTTCTTTGTCCTGCACCGAGTCGAACATACGCTCTACACGACACTCCAGCACCCGCTGGGCCTCTGCTTTCGGCATAGCTTTCGCCATGCTGATACGCTCCACAACGCTGGTGTTGGCGGTGTACATCATCAAGAGACTCCACCTATCGCCACGGTACCGTTCGACGTTAGAGCTTTGTGACATGCGGCCACGCTGTTGCCCACTAGTGCCTTGGTAAACAAGTTCTGACATTTGCTTCGGAGACATGTTGGTGATCTCGTCGATGCCGGTAGGTAGGCTGTGCATTAACTCTGCACGGTTCATCTTGAAGTTATAGGTATCGTCCTTCTGCAACACGAGCTGTTCGGGGTCACCCCAGATACCGGATGCGGCTAACAACAAGGCCGTCTTACCTACACCTGAGTCTTTGTTATAGAACGAGACTGTGCCGCAGTTGGTGTTCATAAACTCCATCAATGGACTGCCGAATCCCATACCGATAGCAAATTGTTGCAGTACAAACCTCTCGTTGTTCCACAGTTCTAGGTTGTCACGCCACTCCTGATAACTTCCTTTAGCTTCAAACGCTGGGAACAGCCCGACTGTCTGGTTAGAGGGCGGGTTGAACTCAACGCTAGTGGCAGTAACTTTCTGGTTACCCAAGATAAACGCGTCCATCTCATCGTTTGCCCAGCCAAACTGACGGTGCGCTTGATCTGCTGTACTGGTGGCTTGTAGCTCATCCACCCAATGCAATGTGTAGGTCATTAACTCATCCATCTTTTTTACGGTGACGCCCCTAGAAGATAGCGCCTTACGAAACTCTTCTGTAGATGTGACGGCACTCATAGGCAGTGTGAACTCACGCACCCCATCCATCGGTAGATGTAGACGCATCACTATGGCTTCGCCTACTTCAGGATCGTGCACCCGCTTCACGACATACAGATCGTTGTGGTACAGCCGCTTCTCTTCTGTGTCACCTTCTTCGTTAGTCGTCCTTACATAGACACCGCCGTTAACGCCTCGTACGTAGGGCGGAGGAAACTTAGGTATCTCGTAAGTTGTTTTAGGTTGGTTAGGAAGTTCGAGTGCCGGGGCTTCGATGTAAACACCCTCGTCGTTTACCTCAGCTTCCTTAAGCCGCCTACCCAATACAATCGGCGATTTTATCTGCCCCCACTGTGGACAGTTAGGACAAACGTCAGGGTTGAACTCATCAAACTTCGCACACGTGTACGGACCTTTGATTTGTCTGAGCTTATCCTGAGTATCTTCTGGCGTGTATTCGGGATGGTTTTTAGAGATGATGTGCATCGCCTTATCACTATCCGTACAGAACTTAGCGATAGATAACCCCGCTCGCCAGAGAGGTTCGCTTGTTTCTTCTTGGTGCCGGATGATGTTGTACAACTGCTCACAACCATCACCACGTTGAGTCTTCACCAAGATATCTTTAAACACATTTTCTTGATTACCCATCAGGTTGTGCATTGTTTGGCTCAACTCTTTGGGTATGTGTTTAGTCGGAACTGGTATCATTTCTCCGCCAAGCAATTCGGAGAATGTGTCAAAAACGACAGTCTCAAATCGCTCACCTAAGCCAAAAAAGCCTACGTCCGACGGAGGATTAGTCTTGTAGTTATGTGTGTCAGGAACTCTTAACACGCGTGCACCATCAGCGGTTACCGCAGGGTCAGCTAAGAAGTTCTGTTTTGCACACAAACGCTTCAGTCTTTCTGCTACGGGAAACCAATCCTCATAGCACACCGGTTCCGATAGAAACCAATAGACGTGTACACCACGCCCCGAGTTAACCATCGTCGGTGTTGGTAGTTGGTTGGCACTACAAAACTTACGTAGTGCTTTGATTGCTTCTTCTTGCGAAGCAAAGTCTTTTGTCGGGCCACAATCGAGGTCAAGAAAGAACGACTGGAGATGTTTTACATTATCAACTTTACGGGAGTTAGCTTCTTGGAACGTTGCTAGCCCGTAGTATACGTCGTACCCCTGCTGGTCAAACTGCGTTGCGGCTTCCACAACATCGTCGATAGAGCTATAGAATTTTTGTGTCTTACGCTCGTCCGCCGATTTTGCCGCAAATATGCAATAGTGCCCCTCGCTACTAAGTACCCTCTCTAAAAATGTTTTCGTTTCCATGTACCCACCCATTGCTTGCAACGTTACGGCAGAGACGTTTGTCCCCCGCCCTGCCGTAACGCGGTTCAATTACCATTGTGACGAGTAACTTAGTCGTCCCAGTTGTCGATAATTGCACTGAGGTCTTCATTCTCTGCGGGTGCTGGAGCAGATTTCTTTACAACTTTGGTTGGCTCCTCGATGGCGGGTTCCGCTGGAGCAGGTTCATCAAACCCGTCCAAGTTATCAGCCTTCGGTGCTGGAGCACTTTGTGCAAACGGATTTGACTCGCTTACATCGAAACCATCCACAGCACTAAACGGTGATACAGATTGGCGTTCTGCTAGTTTTATTACCTGCACACCGCGCAGTCTTAAAGATACCCCTGCACCCATCGATGCGCTATAGGGAACTCCAACAACAGCAATATTAATTACGCTGTCACTTGTTAACTGGAAGTCATCAGGTAACTTCTGCGTCTTGGCATCGTACTGCGCTGGTTTGTTGGTCTTCTCACCGTTGTACGCACCCTTGAGGCTGGCCTTGTACTGAAACATACCGTCGTCCGTTTTCTTGAACGGGTTCTTGATATCAGGCCAATTAGACTTCTTACGCTCGTTGTATAGCGCTTTCATGTAAGCGTATAGCGAACGTGCTGTGTCCTCATCAGTCTTAAACTGTAGGGTGTATTCGGCACCGTCATCCAGTGCATCGCATGGCACCGATCTATTTTCGGTGCTATCGAAACGGTAGGGGCGATCAATCTTTGGATAGATTGCGATCGCGTTGGGTATTACATGTTGCTCAGTTGACATATCAGTCTCCTTGGTTTGCATTCGCAGGTGAGTAAACAAAACCGCTTACCTCTGCAAAGGGTTGCCCTTGTTGGGGCGGGTTTAATGAAATCGCTTCGTTGGCCTCATTGCTTTGTGCTAACGAGACAACGAGATCTAGCTCCTCTTCATTGAGGGCACGGAAGGCTTGGAAGACTAGCTTGGGCACGGGGCTATCCTGATCAAACGAACAACGTGTTGTCACAGAAATAACAGGTGTGCTGTGAGAAGAAAGATGTTGTGCATAGGCTTGCATTGGCATCTTACCTTCTACCGCTCTACCAAATACCGATGTTGCTGGTAGTTGTAGTTGGTACACCTTGCTCAGGTCGTCCTCTAAAACAACCGCTAAACGCTGTGCGAATCGACACGCACGTCCACCAGCTTGTCCTGACCCCTTAATGTTCTGGGGGCAATCCATACACCGAGATGCTTGTCTGTTATGCACAGGCACATCAGGCGATGGCTGGTTTGTATCCGCCGACCAGCACGTAGGTGGTGATGGGGTGTTGGGATCGAATGCACCGGCGTAGTAAGAACGAGATACCTTAGCGGCGTTTACCACAACAAATTTTATTGTGTCTTCTACCGTAGATACCTGTCTCCCACCCTCGATGATGCGAAACACTCCTCCACTTAGGCTAATCCGGTCCATCAGACATCATCGTCAATAGGAGCGGTAAACATGTCAGCCCAATGCTCATCAGACTTATCAACCTCTGCCTGAGCTTCTAGACCATCAACCGTAATCTGAGCTACATCAACACCCAGTGCTTCGTTAAACGAAACAACATCGTTGTGCTGTTGAGTCAGGGCTTCAGATACATCGGCAATAGAAAACCGATAGGTGTTACCTACTTTTATGTAGGTGTTCTTGGGAATGTGTCCCTTACGCACCCAGCCTCTGATCGTAGATACAGATACAGAGAAGTGCTTGGACAGATCTTCAATTGGCACAAACGGACCGTTCATGATTTTTTCCTCACTGCTATGGTGTATTCAGAATCGACATTGAGACCTTTAGGTACGATGTCGGGGTTCTCTTCGAGGAACGCTTTCACGTTGGCTTGGTTAAGGCGCTTTTCCATAAACTCAGGAACTTCATGCTCAAGCACAAACTTGTGCATTTGCTCCCAGTCGCTGGTCCAGTACCTTGTCTTTACCGAACGGTAAAAGAGTCCTTCAGAAGTTTTGACGCTTTCGAGACCATGATCTTTGCAGTAATCGAGTAGGGCGGTCTTCACCTTATCCATTTGTTGGTTAAGGCTGGACTCCTTCTCTTTATACTCCGCAGATAGCTTGGCTTTCTCGTCGCGGATCTTTAGGTAAACGCGTGTTAGCTTCTCAGCTAACCCTGCTTCTTCGCTCATTTGAGTCTCCTTCGCACACGACACAAGTGTCGGGTTTTTCACTTTACTTACACGTTATGAGCTAGTCAAGCAGTTCTTTGTATAAATCGATCATTTTTGTGTGTACGTCTATTCTACTATCTAGTAGTGAGTAAACACGCTTTTCTACGGGCGATCCTTGCAACTGTACGACAGTACATTTGTGGTCTTGCCCTGATCGATGCACGCGGGCGTTGGCCTGTGCGTAAGTTTCGAGGGAGCTGGTTGGTCCCCACCACACCACAGTGTTTGCGGCTGTTAGGGTGACACCGTGCGCCGCTGACTGCGGCTGGATAACAAGAACACGTGGATCGTCTTGTTCTTGAAACTGTTTGAAGATAGCTGTTCTGTTTGGCGCTGACACGTCACCACGTATGACTTCAGTCGTTATGCCGTCCGCTCGTAGTTTGTTAGTCAGAATGTCTATGGCGTGCTTGAACGGCACAAACACCAGCACCTTCTTACTGCTCTCATCAATAACTTCTCGCAGTACCTTGTATCGGTGCTTGATATCAAACTCTAGTGCCTCTCCATCATCGGTGTAGACTGCGCCGGATGCGATTTGTAAGAGCTTACTCATGATGATGGCGGCATTAGCGGCGGTGATCTCCTCACCTGCGGCCTGTATAACAAGTCTCTGTTTGAGATCGTTGTAGTATTTGTTCTGCTGACGCGTCAGTTCCACCTCGCGCTTGGTGTACACCATTTCCGGCAGATCCAGACACTCTTCTTTAGTGAATCGTATGGCGGGTTGTAGTGCTTCGTACACTGTTTGCGTAGCGCTCTCTTTAGGCATCCACTTAAACTGCGTGACCTTGTGCATCACCATGTCACGGAAAGAACTAAAGAAACGCGGCACACCTGTGGGGTTTACCATCTTGGCTAGCCCGTAAGCATCGAGGGGCGACTGCGCGGCGGGTGTACCTGTCATCATCCAGAGCCACGTCTTGTCATTCAGTAGCTTGAACAGCGTCTTCCATCGTTTAGTCTGTGGGTTCTTATAGTGTGTCGCTTCATCAATGATGATGCAGTCAAACCCACCATTCATGATCTCATCAAGTACGATCTCTACACCGTCATAGTTAATGACAACGTAGTCAGACCCTTCGTTAATGATCTTCTTACGTTTCTGCTTACTGCCGTAGGCAACTGACACAGTTCGGTGCATAGCAAAACTAAACAAGTCATTACGCCATGCACTATCCATGATGGATAACGGACATATTATAAGTACCCGTTGTATTTGCTTTTGCTTCATCAAGAAGTCTGATGCCCAGATAGCCGAGGCAGTTTTGCCTGTGCCCTGCTCATTGAAGCAGAAAGCTCTCCGATTCATAGTGAGGAAAGCGGCTGTATCTTTCTGGTGGTCGTATGGCTTGTACTGGCCGGGCCAGTCGTAACGTCCTTCAATGGGTGAGGGCACGTTAATATTTAGATTCTTTAGGGTGTGTGCTTCGTCTACTCCCCAGTTAACAACAACTTGATTACCCGAAAGTTCCTGACTTTTCGGTAGCACCGTCGTCACTTTGTTTGGGTTTCGTAATCGTAGCAATAGAGCCTTGTTCTTTAATACTTGCACGGGGTTCTCCATATACACGACGCTCTTTTACTGGCGTGTGATTTTTTCTTTTAATCATTTGTATTTGTCTATTTGCAGACCGCACCAACATGGGTAGGTCTTCTAGCTGGAACTCATCAAGGTAGTTAGCGAACTCAAGAGCGAGGTTAGATGCCACCTCGTCCTCTCGATAACCTGATATCAGGAGAAGCCTTGTCCTCTCCCATACAACCAAAGGAAACGCCATTACTTGTTTCTCCGTGGCCCACGGCTCAAACGACCACCATCTGCACGGTTGCGGCTTCGGCTTTGTACAGATACACCGTCCTTGTTAGACCCACCACGTGACAGCGGCTTCTTGTGCGCTACATCTTTACCCTCGCGCTTATCAGCCTTACCGTTGTTGTTAGCATCTTTACCTGTCTTATCCATCTTACGACGGGCACGTTGACGCTCCATACGATCTTCGTGTTCGCCGCGTGACTGCTGTAGCCTGTACTCTTTCTTGTAGTTACGTGCCATTAGTTACTCCCGTTGTGTACACATACTGTTACTGGACAGTGGCGCTTACATAACCCACTCGGTCGGGCATTCCACACGTTACGTTTCTCAGCCATCTGCATAATCGAGTAGATATTTGTCCACTTAGTCCACAGCATACCCGCATCGGAATCGGCGTAGCTATCTTTTACTAGGTCATTACTCACGACGAACAACAACCCAGCACGTACGTGCGTAATCTTTGGGTAGTGTGCGAACACCAACAGTGCCATCAACTCTAGCTGTCCCTTGTCAGCGTACTTCGCACTCTTACCTGTCTTGTAATCAATTACCCATGCCAACCCGTCTTCTTCGTTGATAATCAATAGGTCAGCAATACCTCGGTACCACACTTCTTTGTCGTAGAAGCTACACGGTAACAAGTTCTCAGTTACACCCAGCTTCTCTTCACACAGCTTCGCACCTTTCTTGGCGCTAAGTGAATCAAGCATGGCTTGGGCATAGTCAAACATTTTAGGGAGTGGAGTGCCGTCTCGGATGTACTCTTCAGCGGCGGTATGGAACGCATTGCCGTAGCGAATAGCTTCAGTCTCAACGAACGGATACTCTTGGAGAATCTTCTCGTGATAGAACTGTTTAGGGCACTGCTCAAAGGCTTTCGCCTTGCTAAACGACCACGGCGCTATACTCACTCACAATCTCCATACGACCTACCTGTACCACTCTCGCAGTCGATAGGTAAACCTGCCGCCCATGTTGGGACTTGGCGCATACAATCTTCGATGTACGCTTGTGCTTCGTCCACCTCTTCGTCACGTACACAGGCCACAATCGAATCGTGAACTGTTAACACAACGCGGTATCTCTTGCTAATTTGTAGCATCTGCTCACCAATTATGCAACGCGCTACTGCTTGGCACAGGTTCTCTGTAGCCTTCCCGCCGTAGATTCGAGTTCGGCCTCGACGGGTCTTGTAGCTGTACTCCAACCCGTTCTCGGTTTGTTCTGCTGATAAGTCGTTATACCGTAGCAACAACCCTGACGGTAATCTGACAGCACGTTCCGATCCCAACACTTCCAACACACCAGCCTTACCTACCTGCATAGTGTCACCGTTGGTCATGTAACGAATCATGTTCTGGCAGTTGCGCCACAAGTGGTTGATCTTCCAGTTGGACTCGCGATAAATGTTTATGATGCGACGAGCCTCATCAAGCTCCACTTCAAACCCAAAGTTCTTTAGCTGTGCTTGGAACTTGACTGCGCCCATACCGTAGCCCGCACCGAGGATGGTGGTCTTACCTACAAACCGTTGATCTTTTGTCACATCTTCTTCTTTGCACCCATAGATCCGCGATGCCATCTTGACGTAGACGTCTTCTCCTGCATCGAATGCCGCTGTGAGATCGTCCTGCTCTGCCAGCCATGCCAGCACTCGTGCCTCGATCTGTGCACTATCCGCATCAATGAGGGTAAAACCTTCGGGAGCTAAGATACTTTTCTTTAACTTCTTACCGTTTGGCCCACGACTAGGTAGGTTCTGCATGTTGATCTTGTCATCACCACCCCAGCGTCCGGTGTGTGCGGCGTAATAACGTACGGGTACGGGCAACGTGCCACGTTTACCTATATCGATAAACCTCTGCGTGCGCGTCTCTTCCAAGGTACTTTTGTTACCTAGCCTAGCGGCTACCACTGCTTGGACACGTGCGTCCTCGTGGTCAGACAACGCCTTGAAGGCTTCATCAGATTTAGCGAACGCATAAGTTTCTTTACCTGTGGTTGCACTGATCTTCATGGGCGGCTTCACACCTAACCCCTCAAGCACTTCGGCAAACTTAGGGTTAGACATGAGATCTTCTTTAGACACATTTGCCGACTCAAGTAACTGATCCTTCTGCTCCTTGGTATCTTCGAGGTGCTGTTCGAGAAGGCCGATGTCCAGATCCAACACTGGCTCAACAAACATACGTAGCGTGCAGTCAATTAACTGTAGCTCCTGCTTGGGGAACCCTTTACGCATAAAGATGTTAAAGAGTTTGTAGGTCAGCTCGACGTCGTTGATACAGTAGTCACCGTACTGCGAAAGCTCCTGTGCGGTGAAATCGGCACGGCGTTTACCTAATGCGTTTAGAACCTCGGTCCCCTTAGCGCCGATCTGATATCGTTCAGATAACGCCTTGAGACTTCCGCCAGCATCAATCCCATGTAAAGCACGGGCGATACAAAGAGTGTCAGCGTAAACCCGAGGATGAACATCAAAAAGCCAAGAAAGAATAGCGCCATCAAACATAGTGTTATGAGCGAGTAACATACTATCCGCCCAATTGAAGGTGTGTAGGTATCGCTTAATATCCTCATGTGTGCCACTCGCCCATTCAGTGCTTCCATTGTTAACCTTTACACCCACACCAATGACTTCAAATCGCGGGGCACGAATGTATTCTTCGGTCGTCATCTTCGATAGAGAAAAGTCTCTGTCGTAGTACGTCTCGAAATCAAGAGTGATCAGGTCCATTACTTGGTCTCCGTGTAAAGACCTGTAAGACGCATAAACTTCTTAACCAGTCTTTTCCATCGCACCGTCAATTTCCTGCCAAGTCTCTGCCATGCGGTACGCTTAGGTTTTAAAGACTCCGTTGTCTCCGAAACGTGTTTAGTTATAGCTTCAGCAGTTGCCCGCTTCGCTTGCTCCTCTTTAACAATCTTGTATGCGTAGCCATACGAAACACCGACCATCTTTGAAACTGTGTTTGGACTTGCGTCGGGGTCTTGCTTTAAATAAGCACGAATCATCTTTGCTTTGGTCATTGCTGTTCTCCTTTGTTTTTAAAAAAGCTATACGCGACCGGCAAGGTCCGGCGCTACATTGATACCAGTTGTCACAATCTGGTGGGGTCGAGGTCTGCGTCAAGCTCAGGGTGGTAGGCATCCTGTTCACTCGCTTGCGCCAGCAACCCGAGCGACTCATCGTCGGCATCGGTCAGGCCATACACAAAGAACCCATCAGGTGTAAACGCTTCAAACGTCAGCCCGTCAGGACGCAGTCGGTAACGATCGTCGCCTGCAATGACCCAACCATTCTCGGCGTATGCCTCTGGTGGAAACTTATTAAATTCCATTTGTCCTCTCCTCCAAGACACTCAGCACATCGTCGATGTTGGTTTCATTTATGACTAACGCTATGCCGTGGTTTAGTTTTATATCATTCAGATTCTTTTCTTGCAATGGGGTAGGCGTATTTTTTCCTGCTTTACATTCGATGCCAAAGAACAACCCTTTGTAACATCCAATGATGTCAGGTACACCGCTCTTACCGTATCCCCCGGTAACCGGATAAAAGTAATAAGCCCCTAACGTCTTCAGGTGTGTCACCACTTTCTTCTTTACTTTTGCTTCGGGCGTCATCGCCATGACTCTCTCCATTTTACGAGTTAGGGAATTCCCTAACTTCTTTTTACGGGCACAAAAAAAGGGAGCCGAAGCTCCCTGAACGTCTCACACTACTAAGACCGGTACACCCAGAAGGTATCCTCATCTATGCGCCGCCCCACATCTGACACGGCTTGCATAGGTGGCTTTACCTTGAGCATATTAAGTACAGACAGCTTGCGCTGTATCCACTCGGGCAACTCGTCCACCGAATCGTATGCTCCCTCTACTGCCACGTCAACACCTTCCATACCAAAACATGAGACTAAGACACTTTTCGTATTAGGGTATACCACGACGCGGTAGATGTTATCATCGTGTGGTAACAAGTTATCTACAATGCGTTCCATTTCCTCCAACGCTTGAATCGGAACAACGTTACTCTGCGAGGACATAGTAGATACCACCCCCCACACTGACACCCACACCGTCCACGAAATCTTCGCTGTCTAGCATTTGCAGTACAGCAAGTTTACGTGTGATCTCCTCGGGCAACATGTCCTCGGTGAACCTGCTGTACTGCTCGTTGATCTCGGCACTGTACGGGTTGACCTGCGTACCTTTGACCACATCGAACACATTCTTACCACGCGACTCGTATGTCATCACACAGTAGAACGGAATGTTCTCGACTGCCGAATCACCCATGACCTGATCAGCGTGCACCATAGCACGAACATCTGACCCGAACTGTGGATCTAAGAACTCGTGCCCCATGTCGAGCAAGTGCTTGAGCTCCTTGAATAGTCGCTTGTTATTCTGCCTAACGTTGCCATACATACTTGTCACGATATCCACCACCTTAGTTGCCGTCTCGTTTGCACCCTTGCGTACCTTGTCGAACTCCTCCCGAATACCTTTCTCAAGGACACCAGACTTCACGCCAGCCAACATAATCGGCGAAGGTCGGCGCAAGTATGTCTTAGCGTTCTTAATGGCGGTGCCGATGTTGGTGGATGACTTGGTGTGGCGGTTGCTGTTACCACTGCTGTACTTGTCGTTAGTGATAGCCCACGAGTGCACGTTGTATGTTGGCTTCCAACCACCTGTTTTGTTGTCTCGAATGTCGCTGTACCCAATCCACCCGATGGCCCAAGGACAGTCGTCACGTAACACCCATGAAGACGTTCTGGTGCGTTGCACAAACGTGATACCTGAGTCACGTGAACATAATGCGTCACCTACATCCTGCGTGAACTGTCGGAACATATCACGGTCATCCTCGTCACCAAGCCCATCGAACTTCCATGACTCCGTCGCTTGATCCCTACACTGTTGTGCTGATACCCATTTAAAGCTCATTGTTCTCTCCTCGTTTTATGAGTTAGGGAATTCCCTAACTTCTTATCCGTTGCGTACTTTGTCGTACGCGTTTTTGATTACCTCGACCTCACGCTTGGCGGTCTCGGGTGTTAGCTCGTCGTGATTCAACTCACCCCGCACGAGTAGTGCGTTGCAGTGGTCCCTCACGATCTTGTCAATGATTGCAGTTGCGAATGCGTATTCCATTATAGGTCTCCAGATTGTATGTTTACGTGCTTACCTGTGTCAGGCTTTGCTGTTTTGTTGTCGAGGATACACCATAACACGGGGCAGTCCCATTGACCCCATGATCCCCAGACGTACCCATCGGTCAACACCACACACGCTTGGGGCTTGATGCTCTCATCACGCATGTAGTTAGGGACGCACTCGACATTGGTACCACCACCGCCGATAGGCTTAGTCGCCTTGGGTAGATCGTCAAGCTCGTGCATATCGTATGTCTCGTTACCACGAACCCGAGAGTCCCAGTACAAAACACGTACGCGTTCAGGCGAGAGCGATTGGCAGATTTGGTGTATCTCACTCATGAAGAGTGTCAACTCACGTTGTCCAATAGACCCTGACGTGTCAATGGCTATGACTAGCTCACCCACTTGGTCGTTGATACCGCTTGGCATGTAATACCCCGATGATACGTAGCGCCTGTTAGGACGGGACCATGTACTGTAGTCACTACCCGCGCACGTTGTATTGATGAACTCGCGCAATACCTCACGCCAATTGATCTGTGCTTCGAGCAAGTCACCGAACCGATCACGCTCTGAACCGTCGCCAATCTTGCCAGCAACCATCGCACCCTGACGTATGGCCTCGTCGATGTCACGTGCAAGCTCGCGCTTGTCGTCGTCGGTCAACTCTTGCGCACCCTCCCAGTCGTGCTCGTCGAAGCCTTTACCGGCCTGTGGATCTGAACCCCACTCGCCATCATCTGGTGAGTCGTTCTCACATAGATGCTTGAACACGCGCGCCTCGTCCCAACCACGGTACTCGTAGTCGCGACACCCTTGGGATGGCATGACAGCGAACCCGTCGGTGTTGTCGTCACTGATCTTGATGTTGATCACATGGTCACACGCGACGTTGGCAAGCTGTGCATCCTTCTTGTACATCCACTCCCACGTGGTGAGGTGTTTGTACAACTTGTGATACACCTCGTGCAGTATCAAGAACCGAAGCTCCGCATCGTTGAGTGAGTCAACAAACGCACGTCCGTAGGTTTCATCGCGTCCGTTGGTACATGCGGTGGGCACTGTGTCAGACACCGTACGCTCACCGATCATGATCACACCAGCCAACGCCACATACTTGGGGTTGTTGACGATATCGTAAACAGCCTTGCTCACACGTTGCTCGACTGTCAGTTGTTTACCAATAGATAGCATGTCGTTCTCCTGTTAACGAGTTAGGGAATTCCCTAACTACTTCTTGTCCGCCGCAAACATGTGGTTGTTAGCCATCGCCCAGTCGGTGAACTTGCGATTAGTCATGATGATCTTGCGGTGTGCATACGTGTCACGCGTCACCTGTCCACCGAACAAACCCTGTGCGCTAGCGTCGAGTCGGTCGAGGTATGTCATCCACTGGTCAACCCAGTCAGCCGACATCGTAGCCAATGACCTGTAAACAACCATACACACAGCCGCCGCACTGTCAGGAACCTTGGCACCTAGCGGGTCATCCTTGATGGATTGAAGCGAGGGTAGCTGATCGGCCAGCTTCACAAACGCCATGAGGTCCATCGCACCACGGTCACCGATAGTACCCATGAGTAAACTTGTCAGGGTCTGATCATCGAATAGGTGACGTTGCTTGAGCCAATCGGATGTGGCTTCGAGCGAGCGAGGTGTAACAAACGCCGCACGTTGCGCCCGTGGGTGGTAGATGTACGGGTTGTCGTCAGGGTCTTGGACATCCTCGAACCCAGCGAATAACTGCGGGTTGTCCTTGCACCAGCCGAGTACAGTCGGGTCGATGTTGTTGTTGATGCCCCACTCGATCCACTCGACGTTGCTGGATTTACGTAGCGTCACCAC
>Ga0181380_1000756_pt1 | contig 14376 bp, 30 predicted proteins | sample 3SPOviralmetaG_FD_130116 | JGI IMG/M metagenome (GOLD analysis project Ga0181380, IMG submission 130116) | Marine viral communities from the oligotrophic San Pedro Time Series (SPOT) site, San Pedro Channel, CA, USA - 3 SPOT_SRF_2009-08-19 | ecosystem: Environmental > Aquatic > Marine > Strait... | reverse complement strand
GTGGGTTCTTCACCGTTACCAATGATAGTTGTTTCACCACCTACACCGGTAATAGTAATGTTTACTGCAGCTTTACCACCCATGTTTTTATCTTTGTCAAAGTACGATAAAGGCATAATACGGTCTATTAGTAACTTCCAAGCAGCTGATTGTGATTTGTGGTTATCATCCAATGCTGCATTCATTATGCTATCAATAACTTTACGAGATTTAGGGGAGGCTAACAGTCTAGCTTTGTATTCTCTAATTGCATCTGCATCCCCTTTGGGTCTACCTACTGCACCTCTATTACCTTTCTTTTTAGATTTTATTAAATCTTTTTTAGGTCTACCTTTTTTCTTTACCATAGCTTTATCCGTCATTAGGAGCTACCTCATAATTAGTTATTTTTTAAACATCTTAGTCATTTGTTGAATACCGAAGGATGCAGCGAATACAACACCTACTGCAGTTTTATAGAAATCAGGCATGGACTCTAGGGCAGCAAAGCCACGAGTAACAATGTCTTCGTGACCTGTAAAAGCTAGAATTAAGGGAATGCTAACAAGGATTGTTAACCATTCATCCTTCCAAGAGTTATTACTAGCTTGAGCCATAGTCTGATTCCACTCTAGTTCACCAGCGGCAACTTTGCGTGATATTTCGGCTTGAGCCTTTGTGGTAACTAGTCGTGCCTCTTGTTTTGCTTTACTAAGCTCTTGCTTACCCTCTAGCCATGTTTTACCTAAACTTACGATTGGAGCTATTAAATTAATCATTTTAAACCTAATTCTCTTTTTATCATATCTAATGTGCCTTTTGGAAATTCATCTCCTAAATATTTTTTTAATTTAGCATCTGACTCCCCTTTTTGTAAACCAAGAATAACTTTTTTTATTCTGTCTCCTTCAAGGACATTAGTCATTTCTTTCATTTTATCTTTAGGGACAGTAAATTTATATCCTTGTACTACAGCCATTCTAACTCTCCAGTTGTTTATCTATTAAGAAATCTAAGTATTGCCTAGCTTTTTTTAAATCTTCCACACCATTCTTGTGTTTCCACCTACTGATGTACTTAACCACATTACCTTCACAAAAGTCTAGCCCATTGGTCATAATGTAATCAATCGGTTCTATTCCATTGTGGATATAGTGCTTGGGTTGTTTTATATTGTCATTATCTGTATTATCTTTTTTGATAACATCAGTTAAATTTTTATGCATAGTTCTGCCCTTAATTATAAAACAAACAGCAACGATAAATAATAATAATACACAAGGGGTATATAATTACTAATAATAATTTATACCTTGTTTATAATATAAGGTATTATATCATATTTTTAAGCAAATGTCAATAGATTATATCTAGATGGATATAACCGTAGTAATATTCTAGGGGTGTGTTCTTACACCTTACACTTCGTGTCTGGCTGTCCTTTTTCTGCAATTTTTTTAACCAGCCCCTAACCCCTAAACCCTAGTAATTTACTGGGGTATACCCTATTCGTTTCCTTTCGTTATTTTCGTTAATAAACAACGGGTGGGGAGTCCAAATATTCCCTCTTTTTTGTATCTGGGGTGGTACTATATATATTAGAGTCGCACATGCCCCGCCCCCGCCCTATCGCGCAAGGGTTCGCATTCATATTTACGCGGGAAATTCCCCTCAAAATTTCTAAGGGGTGTGCATTGGGGGGAGTACCCTACACACCCCGAAACAACCTCACAATATACTGTTTGTATTAACAAACTACCCACCTATATTCCAGAACTTGCCCCTAGTTTAATCTTATTAAACACCTATAAATTTTACTTATGACCACGATAAAAACATTTCATTGGTATTTATATTGCTAACTGTTTAATATGCATTTGTAAGTTAAATTAATAAAGAGGATATAAGACAATGATATGGTACACAATACACGCATATGTAGACGGCAATTTGCACAAGCATTTATTCGGTTCTTATGATATGCAAGAAATAAAAGACGAAGTACAAGATTTGAAAGATAGTGGATATAAAAATATAACAATTGAAAAAATAAAAGAGGAGTAAGAAAATGGACAAGAAATATTTAAAGAAAACACAAGACCTTATTAACCTTAATACAAATATTTTAAATGAAATGAAAGCTAATCTTTTGCAGAAATACCCGCCTTGCCTACATATTGTTAATGAACAAGGGAAAATAATATTACAATCAAAGATTACAAAACAAGAAGATAGAATTGGATTATTAAAATCTATAAAAGAAATTTTGATTAATAAGTTAAGAGGATAAATAAAAACAGGGGCAGAAATGCCCCTAACTGTCCTAGAGTGTGTACTCTAGCTGACGAGTTCAAAAGAACGAAACAGAACAAAAACTTAAATAGAGGATAAATAAAAATGATAACAGTAATAAGAGAAAATGATAAACAATTAAATCTTAAAGAAATGCAGTCAATAGTTGGTGGGTATATTGAAAGACACCCAAAAAATGTAGAGATTGATGGCAAATCTTATGATGTTATTGTGAATGAAGAAGGGATAATTAATGAATTGCCAATTAATAGAGATATGCTAGATAGATTTGGCATAACTGTTTGCGGTAATGCAATATTAATTGAGGGTGGTTTAATAAAATAAATTAACATTAACGGGGCTAGAAATAGCCCCATTTAAACAGGAGAAATAAAAATGAGAAGAATATTAAAAGATAAAACAATATTTAAATATCAAGGTTATATTAATATTAAGAATAAACATATTTTATATATGTTGCATAATTGGATATATATTCATATAGATATTATAGAAATTATTGCCGATATAGATATAGAAAACTTATGTAATATATTGTCGCTGGAATCAATTAAAGATATTAAAAACTATGAATATATATAATTTATAAGGGTTATAAAAAACTTTGATTGGATTAATTAAATAAGATATATAAAATATAAATGTAACATTAATTAACTAAGAGGATAAATAACAATGAATAAAGAAAAAAGATTAACAATGTACCAACTAAAAAAAGACTTTTTAGAAGGGCTTGAAGATTGTAAAAACGAAATTTTAGAGTGTACTTATCCTGAAGATTCTATTCATGAAAGAGCAGATAGTTATGTTCCAGTTTATAATTATGAACTCCTTCAGTTAGCGTCTGATGATTTATGGCTAGGTTACCCTTCTGAAAGTGGTTTAACTAGTGGTTGTGAAGATGCTTATAAAATAATTAGTATGAACATATATGAGCATTTATTGTGTATCGGTCATGAATGGCTAGAACAAGCACAGGGGGATAAATAAAAAATGATTACTTTTACAATTACTTACGGGGTAATAATGTTATTAAGTTTTATAGCTTTTACATTATTTGTAATACTAATATGTTATTTATTTAATGATATGTACTAATGGAGATTAAAATTATGATAGAAGATAAACACAATCAGAATGAAGAATATATGACACTAGCGGAAATAATATATAGCACAATATTATTTATATTAATTCTAGCTGCAATTTATGTATTTTTATTAATAACCTACTAACGGAGAAATTAAAAATGTTAAAATTAAGAGAAAGCATTAAAGTAAGAAACGAGGCAGAGGCTATAAATAATGCTATAAATCAGGGACAAATGAAAAATCCCGCAGATTATAGGTATATGTTCACTAAGAGATATAAGCTTGATAATGAATGGCACGATATATTTATTAATTTAAATACTGGACATAGAGAATCAGTGAGGGTGGAACAATGGATAACAGAAGACAAAGAAGAATAAAACAGCTAGAAAGGTGGTTGAATAGATTTAATCCGGACAACCCTTATATGGCATTCTTTCATATTGGGACTAGTAAGGAAGAAGTAAATCAGGCAAGGCAAGAACTTAAAATTTTAAAACAACAAGAGGTGAATGATGAGTGAAGTATGTACAGATGTGTTAAATAAATGTGAATCTTGTGATTTTATAGCCAATTTCTATTGGAATTATCAAGGGGAATGTGTATGTCCTCAATGCAAGTCAACAGATTATTATATAGCAGAAGATGAAAGGTGGAATGATGAGTGAAGAATACGAATATTTACCTATAAAAATAAAAGAAATAAAATTTTTGGTTGATTCTTATGAGGGGTGGTATAACACATTTGATAAAGACGGCTATAAATATGTCATTGAACAGTTAGATTTTGATGATAAATACTATGATGATTTAATAACATCACTTCACAATTTTGTCAAAGGTGGTGAATTTTATCCAATTAAAAAGAGAGGTGAATAATGGATAATGATGAATGGTATCAACTTACAGGAAATAAAATAAGTAAAGAAAAAACATATTGGCACGACCATAAACCAAGTGATAATAATAATGGGTACATTTATGGCATTAATTATATTGAAAATGGTGAGATAATTGATTGTCAATGGTTTAAAACTATGGAAGAAAGAAACAACCAAATGAGAGGTGAAGAATGACAGATAAAGATTTTATAAAAGATTTAGAAAACTGTATTAATTTACATTGGTACGATATTCCAGAAAAAATACAAAATGAAATTGATAAAGTTTACGCAAAATACTTAAAGAAAGAAGACCCAGCAATAGTAAGAGAATTTAAAAAACTTGATAGAATATTAGATAAAGAATGGGATAAATGGGTTAAGGCAGACAGCAAAGGAGATTGGTTCGAGATAGAAAACGAAATAATGACTGGACATAGGTACTCATATACAGATGATTGTGAATGGGTAAAACATATGAATGGGAAGATATATTATTTTGGTCAATTTTAATAAATTAATAGAAAGAGAGGTGAGAAATGAATCCAATACTATTTATAAAACTAGCAATATTAATTTTTATCCCCATAGCTTTCATAGCTTTTGGGGTACTACTTTTAATTAATCAATAGGGGGTAAAATGAAATTTAAAACAATACTAGAGAAACTTAAAACAATACTAGAGAAACAAGATTTTTATGAAGATATTGAAGATTGTATTATGTCTTGGTGGGATAGTATGCCTGAAGAAATGCAAAAAGAAATTAATGAAGTGTATGATAAACATAAACCACATGAGGCGAAATAGAGGGTGTAGACATTTAAAACTAAAGGGGTATAGTGGTATACAAAAATTATTTTATACCCCTTAAATCGCAAATAAGGAGTTGATATGGCTAAAAAATATGTAATGCAAAGCTACGAGGTATTTATTAAAGAGGTGGAAGTTATTGCGGATTCAGAGCAAGATGCGAAGAAGAAGTATGATAAGGGTGAGTACAGTATTACAAATGAATATTATCTAGATATTGACAATGATACATGGGGCGAGGTAGTATCAGAATATGAAGAAGAAATTAAGAAAAGATTACACTAGTAATACTTGCTAAACTTTGAGGGGTTTAATAGCCCCTCTTTTTTTATCCTTATCCTTTAACATTTCTTCTTGAGTATCTCTAATAACATCAAGACATTCATTACAAGTATCAATATAATTGTTAAATAGTGGGTGTGCTGCTGGGTATTTCTTTACTGATTCTTCATCAGTTAAGAGATTGTTGCAGATAATGCATCTCATTTTTAATCCTGTTAGGCATTTAATGTAATAGCTTTAGTAATGTACAATAAAATAAATGCCGATAATAATATATAAAAAATTCTTATTACAATCATTTCAGATTTTAATTCATTTCTTTTATATAATAAATCTTCAAATAGGGTAAGTGCTGGACTAGCAACAAGGTATATAAACCCTAATGTAATCCAACAACCCATGATTAATATAGCCTCAACGGTCATTATAAAACTAACCAAAGAGGGATAGATAAACAAACAAAAGCTAAGAAAATAACGAATAGTCTTTCAGGCTCAATAGCAGGTACTGATTTATTAACAGTTTTCCTGTTATGTTTTGGATTAATGACAACATTAATTCCATTACTCTGCATTAAGTTTGTATCTACATCTGATAATCTTTTATCTTTATCAGTCATATGATATACTCCTATATTTGTATTAATATTAAAATGTGTTTAGGATAATAATTGTATTTTTTCATCATTGCTGTAAGTCAATATTAAAGTTAATAAAGATTACCCTAAAACACCCAGAGAGTGTATCATACTTTTCGTTAAAAGTAAATACCCGTTTATAAAATAAATAACTTGACAGTCAGAATGCTTTATCGTTAAGATAATTCCAACATTACATTAAACCACAAGAGAAACCATGACGATTATACACAGCAGTATACTTAGAGATGAAGTCAAAGAACTAGAACATGAAATGTCCGTTGCAGAATTAATAGATTGTATTGATTCTGATAATACTTTGATAGATATTAATAATGTTTTAGAAGATATAGCTAGAGATAAAATAATTATTAGGAGTGAAGATAATGAGTGATGCAAAAGAGTTACAAAAAGTTATTGATTCAGATATTCAAATAACCGAAGAACTAATTAAAGACTATAAATTAAATTGGTGTTTGATAGATGCAATACAATTAATAAAAGAAAATTCTAAAGAATGGTTTATTGAAAAGTTAGAGGAAAAGTTAGAGAGTGAAAACAAAAAGCAAGGGTAAACCACTACATAAAATATCTTGTAAGGATTGTGGGAGTGGTGATGCTAAACAGATATTTTTACAGGAAGACGGTACACAAGATGCTTACTGTTATGCTTGTGATACCTACGACCCCCTCAAAGATACAGTTAAAATTAAATATAAACAAGAGGAATCAACAGTTATGACTATACCAGACATATCTAATTTAAAATCTTTAGATATTCCAGACCGTCTTATTCGTAAAGATACGGTAGAATATTATGGTGTTAAACTAGCACTATCAGAATCAGACGGCAAGAGTATCACAGAACACTACTACCCTGACCATAACAACGGTGAGCTAATAGGCTATGAAGTTAGGGATTGTATTAATAAAAACTTTAAGGCAGTAGGTAATCGTAAAGGGGAGTTTGATTTATGGGGTCAGAGTAAAGCACCCCTCTCCCGTAAACTATTTATAACTGAGGGTAGACTAGATGCTATGACTTTACATCAAGTTATATTAGACAACACCCCGCCTAAGTATGCACAGTATAAACCCGCAGTAGTATCTCTTACTCGTGGGGCGACAAGCGTTAGTAAGGACTTACTACATAACAGGGATTTTATTAGTAAGTACGAAGAAGTTATCTTATGTTTTGATAATGATAATGCCGGTAAGAAAGCTACTAAAGATGCACTTAAAATATTTCCGTTAGCAAAAGTAGCTATGCTTTCAGAGAAAGATGCTAATGATATGCTAATTAAAGGTAAAGGAAAAGAATTATATCAATCCGCTGTTTGGAACTCCCAAGTTTTAAGACAGGGTGAGGTGGTAGATGTTCATGACTTTATAGACAAGGCTATGGAAAAACCTCAAATGGGATTAAGCTTTGCATGGGAGACAGTAACTAAAGCTTGTTTTGGTATACGCCCTCATACAATTCATGTGGTAGGTGCTGCCCCGAAAATCGGGAAGACCGACCACCAACATCAATTAGTACATCATTTAATTTATAATGAACAAGTCAAGGTGGGTATGTTTGATTTAGAAAACTCACCCGTAAGAACTGCTAAGAAGTTAGCAAGTAAACAAGCAAGGATAGATTTTACTAGACCTGATAAAGAATACCCAGATGAATTACTAAGAGATACTTTAGAATCCTTAGACTGTAAGGTTAGATTTTACGATAGGTCAGGAAGTAGGGATTGGGAAGATATTAAAGTAGCGATAGAAGAAATGCATTTACTAGATGGTATTAATATATTTTTTATAGACCCATTAACTGCATTGGTCAGTCGCTTTGACGCAAGTACTGCTAACGATAAACTTAATGAAATATGTACTGATATGGCAGACCTAGTACAGAATTACCCTATTACTATATTCTGTTATTCTCATGTTAACCCTAAACCTAAAGGTAGTAAGAGCCATGAACAAGGTGCTAGGGTTTTATCCTCAGAGTTTACTGGAAGCCGAGCAATGGAGAAGTGGTTTCACTATGGACATAGTATCTCAAGGGATAGGACGGAAGAATGTCCACCAGACAGAAAAAATATTTCTAGATTTCAAATGTTATTTGATAGAGATTATGGTCAAAGTTATAGTTGTGATGTATACTTTGATGAAGAAACAGTAACTTATTTAGAACCGGACAGGTGGGGTAAAGCAAGATGACAGATTATGTATGTGATATAGAAACAGATGGTTTAAAACCAAGCTTGATACATTGTGTAAGCCTTTACAATATGGACACAAAAGAATTATACACACTAACTAACTACCCAGAAATGACAGAGTTCTTTTATACTTTAACTAGTGAAGACAGATTGATAGGACATAACTTTATTCGTTATGATAAACCTGTTATAGAAAGAATACTTGATATTAAATTACAAGCCCACATTGTAGATACAACTGCCCTTAGTTGGTATCTCACCCCTGAAGGTGTTAATGGTAAACATGGATTAGCTTTTTGGGGAGAAAGATTAGGTGTACCTAAACCCCTTGTGGAAGATTGGGAGAACCTACCCCTAGAAACTTATGTGCATAGATGTGAGGAAGATGTAAAGATAAATATTTTACTGTGGGAAAAGCAAAGTGCTATGTTAGAAAAACTTTATGAGGGTAAAAGTAGTAATAGATTAATTAGATACTTAGAACACAAAATGAATTGTGCCGTTATGCAAGAGGCTAGTCAGTGGAAACTTGATGTAGATAAAGCACAAAAACTACATAAACAATTAACAACTAACTATCAAGTAGCAGTAAATGCTTTAGCTAGTGTTATGCCACAAGTACCTAAGACAGCAAAGCGTACCCGCCCTGCTAAACCCTACAAGAAAGATGGTAGTTTATCTGCTACTGGTAAAAAATGGGATGAATTAACAAAAGAAAATAATGTACCTTTTAATTGTCAAAAAGTAATACCTGTGGTAGTTGGTCAAACCCCACCAAACCCTAGTAGTGTGCCGCAAATAAAAGCTTGGCTTGAATCTTTAGGTTGGCAACCTGCTACTTATTCGTACAATGATGCAGGAAAAAGTGTACCTCAGATTAAAAAACCTGATGGTAGTTTGTGTAAATCTATAGATATTTTAATTAAGGATAATCCTGAGATAGAACATTTAAAAACTATGACTGTAGTTAAACATAGGATAGGTGCAGTACAGGGTCTATTAGAAAATACTGATAACAATGGTTTTGTTGAGGCAAGGATACAAGGCTTTACCAACACCCTAAGATTTAAACATGCTGTATGTGTTAACTTACCTTCTGAAAGAAAACCATACGGTAAAGAATTAAGAGCATTGTTTACAGTAAGAAAAGATAATCATACATTATGTGGTTCTGATATGGCTAGTTTAGAAGACAGAACTAAACAACATTATATGTGGGAGTATGACCCAGAATATGTTAAGGCTATGACGACAGATGGTTTTGACCCTCACTTAGATTTAGCATTGTCAGCAGGTGCAGTAACACAAGAACAAGTTGATGAATATAAATCCGGTAACAAGACTGATGAAGTATCACAACTCAGACATAACTACAAAGGTGGTAACTATGCCTGTACTTATGGAGCAGGTGTTACTACTTTATCAAGACAGTTAGGTATTAGTGAAGTTGAGGCAACTAAAATACACAAAGCATATTGGAAAAGAAACTGGTCATTAAAAGAGATAGCAAAGAATTGTGAAGTTAAAATAGTTAATGAACAGATGTGGCTTTGGAATCCTGTATCTCAATTATATTATTATCTCAAGGCAGACAAAGATAAGTTCTCTACCTTGAATCAAGGCACAGGTACTTATTGTTTTGATATGTGGTTATTGTTTGTTACTAATAAAAGAAAACAATTAACAGCTCAGTTCCATGATGAACTTATATTAGAACTGCAAGACTCTAAAAAAGAACAGATAACTGCAATACTTAAAGAGTCTATACAACAGGTTAATAAAAACCTCAAGTTAAACAGGGAGTTAGATTGTGATATTTCTTTTGGAAAAGACTATTCACAAATACATTAAATGTGTTATACTAAATTTGTATTAACAACAAACGGAGATTAAATTATGGCAATAAATAGAGTATCACCCCAAGCAGAAAAGAGTACTTCTACTATAGAGTACACTAATGTTGCAGAAGGTGAACACGAAGGGCGTTTGGTTTATGTTGCTGATTTAGGTCTACAAGAAAGAAACTTTGCTGGTGAAGAAAAACCACCAGCTCAACAGATTTCTTTAGGCATTGAATTAGTAGGACAGGAACAGACTTTATCAGATGGTGGTACATTACCAAGAATTTTATGGTCTAAACCTTTCAACATATTCCAAACTATGAATGAACGAGGTAACGAATATAAGTATTACAAAATGTTTGTACCTACAGCTAGAGATGGTGAAGTAGCAGATTGGGATAGTGTATTAGGTATGCCAGTCAATGTTGTCGTTACTCATACTAAGTCTGGAGATAGAACTTATGATAATATAAGTAGTATGTCTGCTATACCTACTAAGTATCAATCTGAGGTAACAGCTGCAGCAACAACTGAAATGGCAGTTGGAGATGCGGAAGACGAAAACAATATAGCCACTAAAGCTATGTTTGGTTTGGTAAAATATTTGCATGAGAAAAGAGTTAACGGAAAAGTAACTGAAACAAGTACGCCTGTTACAGCTAAGGCAGTAGCAAATGCAGAGTTTGCTGAGGATATTCCTTTTTAGTGATGAAGTTACTAATAGATGGCGACCCTATTGTCTACAGAATAGGTTTTGCATGTCAGAAAAAGAATAAGGAGACAGGGGAAGTTACGGCTGAACCTGTTCCTTATACTCTTTATTCTTGTAAAGCATTTGTAAATAATATTTTAAATAATACAAAGTGTGATACTTACAAGATTTTCTTATCTGGTAAAAATAATTTTAGATATAAAATAAGAGAAGATTATAAAGCTAATAGGTCTGGTGTAGATAAACCAGTTCACTATCAGCTTATTAAAGACTATTTGATAAAGCAATATAAAGCTCAAGTGGTTGACGGCATGGAAGCAGATGATGCCCTATCCCTATCCCAAACAGCAGATACAGCTATAGCTACTGTTGATAAAGATTTATTAATGGTAGAGGGTAAGCATTATAATTATGTCAAGGAAACTTGGCAAGATGTTACAGCTCAAGACGGAGAACAATTCTTTTATAAACAAATGTTAACCGGTGATAAAGTTGATAACATTATTGGTATACATGGTATAGGTGAGAAGAAGGCTACCAAACTTCTTAATAATACTCCTAGAGAAGAATGGGATAAAGTAGTGCTAGACCTATATCAAAAAGAATTTACTCCAAGTGGTTTTCAAAGAGCAGTAGAAAATGCACAATTATTGTGGATGCTGCAGAAAAACAAACAAGTCCCAATAGACTTTGTTAAGGAGTTAACAAGTGAAAGTAAGAAAAAGAAAAACAAAAAGAACAAGAACAAGTAACAACATATACAGAAGTGGATTAGAAAGCACTTTTGCCACAAAGACGAAAGGAATGGGTTTTGTCTTTGAACCAGAAAGAATGCCTTATACAGTTCACCGTAAATATGTACCCGATTTTGTTAAAGATAATATACTTATAGAGTGTAAAGGATTTTTCAGGGCGGGTGATGTACTCAAATATAAATCAGTAAAGAAATCCTACCCCGATAAAGAATTAATATTTGTCTTATCCGACCCCTATAAAAAAGTTAGGAAAGGTAGTAAATTAAATATGGGTCAGTGGTGTTTTAAAGAAGGCTTTGCCTATTTCACCGTTAAGGATTGTGATAAATTAAAAAAGTATATATCTTTAAATGAAGAACAAAAACATAAATATAGAGAAGAACATTTAAGAGGTGTATGATGGGTGATATATTAGATTTTATTCAATACAAAGAGGGTAAAGAAAAAGAAAAATTCGGTATGACTTTTGAAGAACTTTGTGAGAAGCTCAAATGTATAGATGAAATTACCCTTATGGAAGTACTAGAAATAAGTTCAGAAGATTTAGTGGAAAGGTTTGAAGATAAAATAGAAATAAAAATTAACCAAATAAAAAAAGATTTAAGGGGAGAATGATGTCAAGAATATTACAAAAGAAAGAAACTTATACTGTAGATTATCCAAAAGCAATAGAGTATTGTGAAAATGCAGAGAAGATATTTTGGTTTGCAGATGAAATAGAAATGGAAAAAGATATACATGATTTAAAAACTAACTTAACACCTCAAGAATTACATGGTGTTACTACCGTTCTTAAATTATTTACCTTGTATGAATTACATGTAGGTAATGAGTATTGGTTGGACTATGTTAGAAAAGTATTCCCCCGCCCTGAGATACAGCGTATGGCTAGTGTATTTGGTATGTTTGAATTAAATGTACATGCCCCATTCTACGATAAGCTCAACGAAGTTATGGGTTTAAAAAGTGATGAATTTTATGAAAGTTATACTAACGATAAAGTATTGAAGGACAGAATGGATTGGATAGATAAACAGTTCAGTGAGAAAGACCCTTTATACATTACTGCTATTGGTAGTATTACTGAGGGTGCAATACTATACAGTAACTTTGCTTTCCTAAAACACTTTCAAGCTGAAGGTAAAAACAAACTAATGAATATGACTGCTGGGATTAACTTCTCAGTCAGAGATGAAAACTTACATAGTGAAGCAGGTGCTTGGTTACATAGAGAACTAAAGAAAGAAATGAATGTCAGTGATGAAGACTATCAAAAGCTTGTCGTAAAGATTAAAGAAACTTGTGAGCAAGTATACAAGCATGAGTGTAGAATTATTGACATGATATTTAAAGAAGGAGATATTAAAGGTATTACTGCTAAACAAATGAAAAACTTTATTCAGTCAAGATTAAATATTTGTTTATCACAACTAGATATAGAACCTATGTACACTGTAGATTATGACCCTATAAGTAATTGGTTTTATAAAAATATTAATAGCGGTTCTTTACACGACTTCTTTGCAAAGCAAGGAAACAATTACTCAAGAGATTGGGTGGAGGGTAAGTTCGCATGGTAGCTAGTTTAAAACCTAAAAAAGAAGATAGAAAAAAGTTTGATATTGATTTAGAATATGGAGAGATAAAGGAAGAAAAGATAGCCTCTATGCTACAAGATAAGAAGATAGAGGTTAAAAGTGAGAGGGGTATGTGGATGAAGACAGGAAATATTTGTATTGAATATGAATGTTGGAAGAAACCCTCTGGTATTAATGCTACTGAATCTGATTATTGGTTTCATAATTTATGTATTGATGATAAGATATTCTGTACATTGGTATTTGAAACAAAACATTTAAAAAAAATAATTAAAACAATGAAAGGTAAAAAGTCAGTTATGGGTGGAGATAATAATGCATCTAAGATGTGGCTACTACCTTTAAAGAAACTATTTGAGTTACAGACATACGAGGAATTTAGGGATAATGAAACATAAATCAATATATGAAGAACTATCAGATGAACGAAAAAGATTACAAGCTGAAGGTAAACTACCCCTGTGGGTTACTACACCCTCTTGGCAAATATTAAAAGATAAATATACTAGCCCCGAATATCCTGATTTATATTCTATCTACAAAAGAATATCACATGCAGCAGCTAGACACATGAAAGGTGAAGAAGAACACTATCAAAAAGTATTCTTTAATTTAATGTGGAATGGTTGGTTAGCTTGTTCTACTCCTGTACTAGCTAACATGGGTGCTGATAGAGGTTGCCCCGTATCTTGCAGTGGTAATTTTGTAGGTGATAACATTTATGATTTTTATGATTCACAAAAAGAAACTGCAGTACTAACTAAAAATGGTTTTGGTACTTCAAGTTATCTTGGTGACATAAGGGAGAGAGGTATGCCAATATCCGCAGGAGGAGTGGCTAGTGGTATACTTCCCGTTCTTAAGGATTTTGTACAGTTATCTCGTGATGTATCACAAGGTAATACTAGGAGAGGAGCTTGGGCGGGTTACTTAGAAATGGAGCATGGTGACTTCTGGGAGATAGCTAACTTCGTTGTTAATCACCCTGACGATTGTAATATAGGTTGGTTAGTTACTAATGACTTTATTACAAGATTAGATAGTAAAGACGAAGATGCCATAGCTCGTTATCAGAAAGCTATGAAAGTTAAAATGCTAACAGGTAAAGGCTATTTTGTATTCATTGATAAGATGAACTCCCAAAACCCCCCTATGTATTCTGAACATGGATTAAAAGTTAAAGCTAGTAATTTATGTACAGAGATAACTTTACACAGCGACGAGTTCCATACTTTTACTTGTGTATTATCGTCTATGAATT
>Ga0181380_1000755_pt1 | contig 14379 bp, 7 predicted proteins | sample 3SPOviralmetaG_FD_130116 | JGI IMG/M metagenome (GOLD analysis project Ga0181380, IMG submission 130116) | Marine viral communities from the oligotrophic San Pedro Time Series (SPOT) site, San Pedro Channel, CA, USA - 3 SPOT_SRF_2009-08-19 | ecosystem: Environmental > Aquatic > Marine > Strait... | reverse complement strand
TTTGGGACCACCGTTTACGTTTGGAATTAATTTAATTTCTGAAAACATTTCGATTGCGGGTCCGTTGGCTGCGGTTGCAGTTGAGGACAGTGTGTTTTGGATGGGTTCTGAAGAGTTTTATGTATATGGCGGTAATGTGCAGCAATTACCGTGTACCATTCGTGAATATGTTTTTAATGACATAAACATAGGTCAGCTTGAGAAGGTTGTTGCGGGGACAAACGTTTCCTTTTCGGAAGTGTGGTGGAATTATCCTTCTGCCTCTAGTTCAGAGAATGATCGTTATGTTGTTTACAACTACCAGCAACAGATTTGGTACTACGGAACTTTAGAGCGCACGTTCTGGTTGGATCGTGGTGTTGAGACATTTCCTGTTGCTGCGGGTACGGACCATGCTTTATATTTTCACGAGCTTGGTTTGGATGATGGTAGTCAGACGCCTGCAACTGCTATTTCTGCCTACATTGAATCGAGTCAGATGGACATTGGAGAGGGCGAACAGTTTGCGTTTTTGCGTCGTTTAATTCCAGACATGACGTTTAGAGATAGTACAAACGACACGCCTCAAGCTACGATGACGCTCAAAGCTAGAAATTATCCGGGCGGAGAGTACTTGCAAAGCAATGCAAAGGTTGTAGAGAAGACTGCTTCTGTTCCGGTTGAACAGTTCACCAATCAGGTAAATGTTCGCCTACGGGGTCGTTCGTTTGCATTTAAGATTGAGAGTTCTGACACGGGTGTGTCATGGCGGTTAGGTTCTCCAAGGGTAGAGATCCAACCTGACGGGATGCGGTAATGTCTCGTAACCTAACTCTTCCTTTTTTCGCGGTTGCTCCTGCACAGTACGATCAACAGTACTTTGCGGAAGTGGTGCGTTCGTTTGCTATTTACTTGGAGCAAATGCAAAACCCCGGCGAGGGGCGAAATACTTTCTCTGTGTTTACAAATCTTCAAACAGACGACAGTGGTTTGGAGCCGGGGGCTATCTTTAACCATGATGGTTATGTTAGAGTACCCTTAGATCATTCTCCTTATGTTCGTGGGTCACAGGCCACGGGCAGCGTCGGAACAGTAACGGTGACAACATGACTGTAATTACAATGCCAGACGGCTCCCGCTGGAAACCTTCTTCAAGTTCTGATACAGTGCATTGTGTTAACTGTAGTAATGCGGTGGATACGCCAGAGGAAATTGCAAGTTATCCGGACGGTAATTGTCCTGATTGTGGGCAATCTTGGACGGGATCAGAGAGACGTAGCACTATGATTACGGTAACGGCACCGGAAGCAATTAAGGGCGAAGCGTAGCAATGACACCATTACCTAAAAATCCAATGGAGCAAGAAAAAAGTCTTTTGGAAAGCATGTTTCAGGCGCAAATGCCTTTGTCACAGGAACCACAACTACGAGGCTTTGAAGGAACCGGCGGCGGACAGTTGTTTTCTTCACTTGGGGGAGGGCAAGGGATTTTTGACGCACTTGGTCGTCGTATAAGTCAACATGTAGATCAAGCCGACGTTCAACCTTTCGTTCAAGAAGTTCGAGAAATGGCTCAAGATCGCTTTGGGTTTAACGGAGGTATTTCGCGGGCTCCTCACCATTTTTTTGGTAGCAGGAATGAGGATTTTTCCCAAGGCATGAATCCTTTTTTGCGAGCTCAACAATTGCAAGAGGCTCAAGCACAATTTTCTACATTCGCGAACGGCGGTCCAGTATCCGCGGGCCTTGGTTCTTTTCTTGCTTCTAACATAGATGAGTTTGGCCGCAACGGCGACACAGAGGTTATTCACGCTACCAAGTCGGAAGTGGTTTTGCCCAAAGGCATGGTGGACAACCCTGAAGTTAGACAGACCGTGCGGGATCTGTTTGAACAGACAGGCCGTGACATGCAAGAGTACACGGTTGGCAGTGGTGAGATGAACGTCAATCCGATGACGGGGTATGAAGAAGCCTTTGATTTAATTGGCGGAATTAAGGACATCTTTAAGAAGGCAGCGCCTATCTTATTGCCCGTCGCAACCAGTTTCTTATTTCCGGGCATGAGCCCGTTTTTGTCAGGTGCTTTGGCAGGGGGTGTTGGTTCTTTAATGCAGGGCGGTAGCATCGAAGACGCTTTTAAATCTGGAATACAGGGTGGGTTAGTTTCGAGTGCCGCCAACGCACTTTTCAATCCGGGTCAACGCAACCCCTTTAAACCTGTTGACCCCGGAGTTAAGGACGCGTTAACGCCTCGCGATGTAAATATGGGTGATTTAGCGGGTAAAGCGCAAACGGCTGGTAGCGCGACTAAAGACTTCTTTATGCGTCCGGAACAAACGGCTCAACAGATTTCCGGTTTAACTCCAGAGGCCTTTGCTAACTTAGGTGACGCTAGTAAAGCGGAATTGTTTAAGCAGGCTGGCGCTTCTGGCGGAATGAACGTGGGTCGCACCATAGCAGGCGGTCTGGGAGCCTTGGCACTTGCTGGTGGGTTTGAGGAAGTACCCGCAGAAGATGTGGAAGATCCATATGAGTTTTCAACTCGCGAGCTTTTAGAAAAGTATCCTGAAAGATACTACACGGGCCCTGTAATTGCTCCAAACCGAATCACTTTAGAAGACAAGGTAGAGTTTGGAACGCAGTTTGCGGCTAAAGGTGGTGAGATGACTTTCCCGCGCCGTCAAGGATATATCGCGGGCCCCGGCACAGAGACCTCCGACGACATCCCTGCAATGCTGTCCGACGGAGAATTTGTTATGACGGCACGTGCCGTGCGCGGAGCGGGAGACGGTAGCCGTAAGGACGGCGTTAAAAAAATGTATGATATAATGAGAGCATTTGAAGGCGGGGTGGTTTCCTAATGGCTACGCAAACATCAGTTAGTATTCAGAGACAAGATCCAGAAATTGAAGCCTATCGTCTTGGGTTACTTGGCGATACGCAACAACTTGTGCGGGATCAAATCTTTGGTCAAAACGTTCAAAACCTTCGGGACCAAGGTCTTAGCAACGCTCAAATTGCACAACGTTTAGGACGTAGCACGACAGACGTTGGCAACATTTCTCAAGGCCAATTGTTTGGGCCCCCTGAATATGACGTAGCAGGGCTTTCCGCGGGAGAGCAGAAAGCCGTTGATTTAGCACAAACGGGGATTGGCGGATATCAGCCCTTTTTGGATCAAGCAGGTCTTGGGCTAGATGAAGCAAGTCGCTTAATGGGTGTTGCCGAAGCGGGCTTTGGATCAGCCGGGGATTCAGCCTTACAAGAGGCTCGTGCGGGTCAGCTTGGTTTAGAATCAGCTATTCGCGGAGGTCGAGACATTGCCTCTCAAACTGGCGCGGAAATTATGCGTTCGGCGGATGCTCAACGTGCCATTGCAGGAGGCGCTGGAGAGGCTTTGGTATCTCAAGCTTTGGCGGGACAACGAGGAATTGACGCGGCTACCTTTGCGGGTGAGGCGGAGGCTTTCCAAGGTCAAAAAGATCTTGGAGAAGCTGTGTATCAAGGCCGTCAAGCGGCTTTAGAGGGCCAAGGGGCTTTGGGAGAAACGTCTCGTTTCGCTAGAGGTGTTGCAGGGCGCGGCGCTAGTGGTCTTATGGGAGAGGCGCGTACTGGACAAGAAGGTGTTCAAACTGCGGCGGACCGCGCCCGTGCTTCAACTCTTGCGGCACAACAGAGTTTGGCTGACGCGGGTGCATTTGGAAGAAGCGCTGCGGAGTCAGGCATTGGTCAATTAGCGGGAACAACCGGAGGATTTGATCCTTCCGGTATAGGCCGTTTTATGAATCAGTATGAAGATTCCGCGGTGCAGCAAGCGCTTGCAGACATTAGCGAAGCAGGGGAACGTCGTCGTTCGCAAATTGGCGCAGACGCCGCCGCCGCAGGCGCGTTCGGCTCTCGTCGTCAGGTACGAGAAGCAATGTTGGACGAAGAAATTTTGGATCAACAAACACGGGCCGCGACACAAATGCGGCAAGCTGGCTTTGAAAGTGCTGCGCAACGTGCGCAGAAAGCCTTCGAGGATCAAATGGGCCGCGGAATATCTGCGGCGGTGGGCACTGGGCAACTTGGGCAAGCTGGAGCGGGAACGTCAATTGACGCTGCGGGCAAGGGCGGTCAGCTTGGTTTGAGCGCGGAGCAACTAGCGCAAACGGGTTCTCTACAGGGGGCGCAGCTTGGTCTTACCGCCGCGGGTCAAGGGGCGAAGCTTGGAATGGATGCCGCGGGATTAGCACAACGTGGAGATATTGCGGGAACTCAGTTTGGAATGGGTGCCGCAGAAGCGCAAAGAGCCGCAGCCACGGCGGGGGCGCAGCTTGGAATGTCCGCAGCAGAAGCGAGAAGAGCCGGGGCGACTACAGGTGCGCAGCTTGGAATGTCCGCAGCGGAAAATGCGGCTCGTTTAGGAATGGGTGCCGAAAGCGCAGGAATGACTGGCGCGGACATTGCAGGCCGCATGGGTATGAGCGCAGAAGATGCCGCGGCTCGCGGGGCAATCTCTGGAACTGGTTTAGGGATGGAAGCTATTCGCACGGGGATGTCTGGAAGTCAGGGGATTGCAGGATTAGGTGGCGATATGGCTAACCTTGGGATGAGCTATGGCCAGTTAGGACAGTTAGGCACCTCTTTAAGTGCGGCGGACATTGACCGACTGATGACCACGGGTGGTTTAGCGCGCGGTATAGATCAAGCGAAGGCAGATGCTTTGCGCATGACTAATCTACAGAATTATTCGCAGCCTTTCCAACAGTATGGCTTCTTGTCGGATATTTATAGCGGAGTTCCCACGGGATCTTCAACGATGCAAGTAGCTTCAATGCCACAAGCTAATCCATTCCAAACAGCGGTTGGTTTAGGTATAGGGGCATATGGAGCAGCCAGTGGCGCACAACAAGCGGGGATTTTTTAAATGAACGAAGGTTTTAGATCACTGCCTGAAGATGTGCAGAAAAAGATATTAGGTAAAGCAATGGGCGGCGTAATGCAGCGGCCTTTGTTCCGTCAAATGGGCGGTCCCGCACAGCCTATGCCACAGGATATGATGATGCCGCCCGCGGATCCAACTGCCCAAGCTGAAATGCAGGGGCAGGCGGTTGGGGAAGAGGTAGCTGCTCGCACAATGGGTAACATTGATGCCGCCACTGACGTTAAGTCCGCGATTGACGCGCTGCGGGGCAATGCGGCTCCCATAGAAGCGCGGTATCAGGAGCTTGCTAACTTTGTTGGAGAACGGGACGCGTCTCAAACACCGGAGTCCGTTTTGGCTCTAACCCAGCCTGCTATTATGATGACAGAGCAAGGTGCAATGGATAGCGGCATTGGCGAGTTGATGCAGAGGGTTGCAGGCGACACGCAAATGGACCAAGGCATGGACCAAGGGTTAGGCGGCTTAATGATGCAGGGGGCGGGAAACACACCACCCGAAAATTTTAGGCAGGGTGGGCCCGTAGAGGTCCGCGGTTATCAGCAAGCGGGAGAGGTTAAACCGGATGGTGGAAGTACCTTAACCGCGATAGACCCGTATCTTACAAGAGCTACCGCTGCGCGTGAAAACATCTTGGGCACTCCTGAAGAACGGGCCGCGCAGTTAGCGCGAGCGCAACAACAGGCGCGTTCAGATGCAATGTTTAATCTAGCTAACTTTGGACTTGCTTTTGCAGGAGAAACACAGGGCAATACGGTTGCGGAAAGATTAGCTAACGCTGCAACACGTTCTAATGTTGTGGGCGGTTTCCAACAGGCTGGTAAAGATGTTGCTGCGGCACGTACTTTACAAGAACAGCAAGACCAACAGATGAGACTAAGCGCGTTGGATTCCGCTGAGAAATCATTGGCGGCGCAAGAAGAGCGCGGAGGCCGCATGGCCTTGGAAGAGTTAAAAATCGAGGCGGACAATCAACGCCTTGATAAGCAACTTGAAGCACAAATCGCGGCTGCAACAACAGCCTTTGATAGGCAGGGGATTTTAAATGAAAAGTCCGCGGAATATGAAGAGCGCATTGCTAATCTTAGGATAAGTGCAACTGCCGCAGAGGGCACGGCTAATCGCAAATTGCAAGAACGTTTACAAACCGCCGCTAATTCACTCCAAGAAAAGTTAGTCGGTCTGAGAGCCGACGCTAATCTTGGTAACTCTGTTGCGATGTTTAATCTGCAAAGCGCACTTGATCTTGAAAAGATGGAGATGGGTCAAGAGTTTGAAATTGCTAAGATGAACACCATGCAGGGTTATGAAACCATTGCATCTGAAAAACAGATGGCGTTTACGGCGGCACAGAATGCGTTAAATCGCATGGTAACTCGCGGAGAGGGTGCGAAGAACCGCAACTTCCAAGCGAGCCAAGCAGAGTTTAATGCTGAGTTGCAAAAAGAACTAAAACAAATGGGCCTTGACGACAATGCGACTGCTCGCGCTGCGCAACACGCTCAATTTATGATTACCTCTGCGCAAAAAGACCATCAGTTGTTGCAAGGTGATGAACAGCTTACTTTGAACAGGGCTATTGCAGGGGTAGATGCTCAATACAAAGCTGAAAAGCTGGCTTTGGAGAAAGCCGCGATGGATGTTGTCAAGCTGGGTAGCGAGGCAAAGAGTGATCAAATCAAGTATATCACTAATGAAGAGCGCCTTAACCAGTATGCCAATGGCGAACTTGGAGACAACACCACCACCTTTGAACAAGCCATACTAGACTACATGAAGCCCACTGAAACATGGGATTCTGCGTTGGGTAAGTATGTACAAGGCAAGTCTCCGGACCTTGCGCCGCGGGTCAAGAAGGCTATTCAAGCGGGTAGCCCAGAGTTCTACAATCAATTGTTTGGTGGGGGCGGCACTCCTGCTCCTGATGCAGATGGCGCGGCTTCCGCAGCGGTTCCCGCGGACGACGGACCTATTGATCTGTCTAAAAAAGCTCCGGGCATTATGACTTCAGATGGAAAAGTAAATCTTAACTCGCCCTTATTTGACCGTGCGGATCCAACTTTGTTTAAACCAGAGGTTGATTATTCGATGGCTATCGGGGCTTCTCGCGTGATTCCCGGTGTAAGCAAGGCTTTTTCTGAAGGTGCTTCTGAATTTGGAATTGGTGAAGGAACCGGACCAGAGGGACAAAACCTTTCTCAAGCACAAAAAGATCTAACAACCTTGGCAAACCGTTTGTTTTCTTTGACGGTAGACAAGTCTCAAGATGATCGTGTGTTAAAGCAGGTTCAAGAGCGTTTGGAAAAAGAAGTGGAGGGGATCAGACCCGGCGGCTTCTTGCTTAAAAACGATGCGGATGCCCTAGCTGGTTTAAAAACAATGGCTAGTTCGTTAGCTTTAATTATTGAGCGCAACGCTACCAAAGTACCAGAGTTTGGCGGAAACGCAGAAGGTTACAAAACTGAACAGGTTACTAGCGCTCGCGACGCTATTATTTCTTCTGTGCTAGTTTTGAACGAAGTTCTTGCTTTCCAAAAGCAGTTTGAACTGAACGTCTCTGGAGCGCAAGACAGAACTGCTACAGATCAAGGTGTGGACGCCGCAGTAAACTTTTTAGACAACTTAGTTCCAAAACCATAATGGATATGTAAGATGGCAGAACAAGGACCACAACTGACTGAAGGCATAACAAGCGTTAAACAACAGTTTACAAAAGAACAGTTTGACGAAGCCTTGCAAAAATTTGGAGCTAATAACTTAGCTAGAGCCCTGACGCAAAGGGCTTCTTCCTTAATGCCCGACGAATATAAGTTTACGTTTGAAGACTTTCAAAGCGGTGACGCCCCGATCCTTGATCAAATGCCAATGTTTCGGGAGATGTCCAAAGACGATAGACAGCGTTACTTTGGAGACGTAAATTCCTTTTTCAGTATCTTCTCTAATGTAGAAGACTTTGGCAAATATGATCCGTCAACTGCATCAAAACCCGGTGCGGAAGCCGCCGCTGACAAATTTGCTAGAAACATCCCTATCGGAACCGCTATGGGAGAAGGGTTGCTGGTCGGATCGCGTCTTGCAAAAAGTGTTGCGGAAAAAATACCTGTGCGTGATCCAAGAGCCTTAGCCTTGAAACTTGGAATTTACGGCACAGGGGCTACTTTAGGCGCAGTTGGAGGCGCTATGGTGGGCCAAGAGGCTTCTGATCTTATCTTTGGGGAAGAGCAACCCGTAAGCCCCTCATTGCGAGCCTATCAAAACTTTGGGGAAACCACGGGTCTAACAATTAATCCAAGCTTTTTATCACAAACCCGTCGTTGGACTACTGATAAAAACTGGTTGGGGGCCTCTAACTTCTTAGAAAACTTCAAAAAGGTTACCCGCGACAGGTGGCCCGGTTATGGCAATGCCTTTGACCTTACAGGAGGAGCCGCAGGCTTGTCCGCAAAGCAGCTAGAAGTGGCAAGAAACGCGCAATCTGGATTACTTATTGATCGTACCAAAGGGCCGACTGGCGTTAGAGTGTTGTCGGCGTTTGAAAAAGCGCTGCCCGCGGCCCAAGAGTTTGCAGTCAAAAACCCTTACTTTACGCTAGGGTTAGATGTGTTGTCGGGCGTAGGTGCTGGTGCTGGTGCTTTTGTGGCAGAGGAGATGGCCCCCGGATCTAATGGAACGCGGTTGCTTCTTGAATTAATAGGTGGAGGTCTTCCGGGGCCCGCAGTTGAGCTTGGAACACGCGGGGGACAAGCGGGTTTTGACAAATTGAAAACCGCCTTTATGCGTTATTATTTGGACAGAGAAGGCGCAATGACGTCCGCCCAAGAGAAGCTGGCGTCTAACCGTATTTATAGCGCATTAGAGCAGGCTACGGAATCGGACACCAACCAAATAGATTTGTTACTTGGAATAATCGCGGAAGAAGCTGCGCTTATTGAAGACGGCACTAAGTCCAGCGTCAGTTTGGCCGCGGCGGCTAAAGGGAGCAAACTTGCTCCTGCTTTGGTTCAAATTGATCAGATGCTTTCAAAAGGTCTTAACGAACTTTCCGTTACCTCAAAAGCAGGCAAAGAGGCTTGGATACAAGGCGCTAAAAACAAAATACTGGAGTTTCAAAACTCCGGTGATCCTACGCTTGTCGCAACAGCAAATCTATTACAGAAGGGTTTGTTTGAAGAGGCTTTAGCTGGAGAAATGCAAAGCCGCGTCAACCGTATGTACAGCGCTTTGAAAGCTGTTGCGGGAGACGATCCTAATAATCTGCAAAAATACCCTGTTGCTGACATGCTGTACCAACGTCTTTCCACTTTTGTTTCCGATACGAAACAAATGGAAGGAGACTTCTGGAACAACGTAACTAACTTTGAGTTAACTGAATTTAGAAACGCCAACGGCGAGTTACAGGATTTACCCAACACTGTTCAGATTTTTGACACTCCAAAGAGCCAAGGTGGTCTTCAGTTCCCATCTCAGACGGGTCGCGCAACCTTTTTAGCGGCGGCTCCAAAAGGTTTGGCTAAAGACTTAAAAGAGATTTTTGAATATTTCGGACAAAGCTTTGACGATGTGTTTCCAGAGATTGCCGAAGAAGCTAGTGAGCAAATGTCTGGTCGTTTGCGCACGGCACTAAGCAGTTTTGAGGAAACTCAAGATGCTTTACGCGGAACAGATAGCTTTAATGTGTTGCAGCGCGACATAGAGCGCGTTAACCAAATGGATAGTGTTGATGAGAAGGTCACCTATCTACGGTCTCAGGCAGAAATGCTGAAGTCTAACGCCAGAGATTACGACAATCCGCGCACGGTTCAAAGACTAGGTACGGCCCTAGATCGTTTGGCTACTGTGGAGCAAGCACGGGCCCAACAAGAGGCCACTGATTTAGCTCAAAGCGTTGTTCCCGGAGAAGAAGCTCCAAATCCAATGACCTCTGAGCGGTTAATTGAAATACGATCAAAACTTTTAGAGGCGGCGGGTAATCTAAGAAGTGGCACCAACAAACGCGGTAACAGCGACACTGCGGAGAAGCTTGATCGTCTTGCCAATGCCGTTCTTGACGACGTTTTAAGCGCAGATACGGACGCTGCGGATTACAATGCCGCTCGTGCCTTTACTTTAGCACGGCGTGATTTAACTCAGAGAACCTTTTTAGGGGATCTTGGGAATGCAGACCCGCTTGGCAGACCACGGGTCACGCCAGAAGGCATGTTGGATTATATGTTTAAGGGTGGAAATGATTCCGTTCTGCGTCGGTTTAATGAGCTTGAAACTGTAAATCAGTTTATTAGAACTCAGATGGGACTGCCTGAAAGCGACGCTGCGGAGTATGCGGGAGACGTTGCTAACGCTTACGAAAACGCTTTCCGGTATACTGCTTCTAAAATCATGGTTGACCGCCCTGATCCTAACGATCCAAATCAAACCATTAAGATGGTTGATCCGAAACGTCTAAGAGATTTTAAAGCCGATCCAGCAAATCAACAGATTTTAGCAACGATGCCTAACTTGGCTAAAGATCTTAAAAGTGCCAGCAAAGCACAGATGTTGTTTTCCAGCATAGATCCGGATAAATTTTTTAAACAAAACCCTGAAATGAAAGCTTTTGAGTTAGCTGCTAATCTTGGAACAGAAAAACCGGGTAAAGCGGTTGCTAAAATAATGGGGCAGGACAACCCGTTCAGGGATCTTAACTTCATGCTAAATGGGGTTCGTAATGAACAGAAAGCCCGCATTTTGCAAAACGGAGAGGTAAAGGTAACCACTAAGCCCCGCAAGAATATATTTTCAGAGGATGGTACAAAGTTCACTGTTGGCGACGCTGAACAGGGGATGAGGTCTGCTATAATGAACTATGCCATCATGCGCGGCGGCGGAGATGGACTTAGCATCAATCCAAAAAACATCTTTGATACGTTGTTCACGAAACCTCCGGGGATTAAAGACGCGGACAATACGTTAATGAATTGGATGAGGAAAAATGACCTCGTGACTGAGGATGAAGCCACCATTATACGGCAATCTTTGCGTGAGATGATAAACGTTGAAGAAGCCTTTCAACAAGGCAACCTTGAGAACGTTTTGTTTAAGAACCCAACGCAGTCAAAGCGCACAGGTATTCGTATTTTAGGTGCTACGCTTGGTCAAAAGTCTCAAGAATCCCTGAACAACATGCTTAGTAAGATTGGTTTAGGTACTACTGGCGGCGGTATTGGCGGCGGTATGATTGCGGCGGAAGAGGGCTCGACGGCATTGCAGAACATTTTGCTAGTCGCTCCAGAAACAGCCGTTGTTAAAACAATGCAGAAATTAATGGAAGACCCTAAGAAATTTTCTGAAATGTTGCTCGACATTCGTAACGCAAAGCAAGACGCTGCAAGTACAGAGCGTCTGAACAATTTGATGGCAGAGTTTGGCGTTAACCAATTAGCTAAACGTGACGCCGTAATCCTTAGATCCCTTCTGCTAGAAGAAGAGGAGTTTGAGCCCGAAGCGTTACCAGAAGCCGTACCTTCTCAAGAGGAGACGCCTCAACAAGATCAAAGAAACCTGCGCGGACGCAACAGACTACGTGATGACAGAAAGCCTATGCAGCTTAGTCCACAACCGCCCGCAGCTTCTCAAGGACGTAATGTCCCACGCTCGCAGCCTGTAGGCACTCCCACCACTCAGGCGGCTCCCCCCGCTCCGCAAGCTCCCATGACTAGCGGGGCGGGGACGAATCCACAGGTGCGTCAACAATACGCCGCCCTGTTCCCAAATGACCCAATATCAGGTATGTTGGTTCAACGGCCACGGACCTTCCGCCGCGGCGGCATAGCCACTTTAATGGAGTAATTTAATGGCCACGTACAAGATGATTTCAACGGGCGGCGGACAATATCGAATGCCGTCCTCTTCGGAACAACGTGATCAGAGAAGAGGTTACAGTGGTGGTAGAGAAGGCGCTATTCGCACAGCGGCGACTACGGACAGGCCCACTCCGAATACAGGAAGTGATCGGTACACTGGTGCGGACGCTAAAGCCAAGCAGAAAGAAATCGCGAGACGGCAAGCACAACAAAATGCACGAGATAGTAGTGTAAGTGCGCGGGCGGCTCGCGCCGAGGCTGAAAGAAATGCGGCGGCTCAACGTTCTCAACAAGAGCAGTTAATTCGTCGCCAACAGGAAATTGCTCGCGCTGCAGAACAGGTTCGTGCACAAGAAGAAGAGCGTCGCGCTAAAGTTGAAGCAGCGCGTCTAGCGCGTTTAGAGCAAGAACGGCAACAGGAACTCGCTAGACAACAAGAGTTGGAACGGCAACGAGAACTCGCTAGACAACAAGAGTTGGCACGGCAACGAATGTTGGCGCAACAAAACCAGCGTTCTTCTGGATACACTAGCTTTGGAGACAGGTTTGACGGCGGCGGGCCCGGACGAAGCGGTGCGCGTTTTTCTGTTGGCGACACGAGTGCTTTGGACTTAAACGGTGATGGTTACATTTCAGAAGCGGAATATGCGCAAGCTGAACAAGACAACCCCGATTTATTTTCTGATTCCCAAAGCGGAATAGCTTCTTTGTCCAACGCAATGGGTTTTCGCCCTTATGGTTCATATGATCAGGAAAGAGGATTAGGGGCGGAAGGGACGAACATTGGAACTTCTGGATTTGCCGATTTTCTAGCAGGGCAAGGAATGATAGGGGACTTTATTCGTGGCGGCGTTCCATCGTCATTGCAACAAGTGAATCCCAACATGCCGATTGGCGCAAGACTGGATCCGCAAGCCGTTTCGCTTTACGAAGAAAAAGCTCCTGAAGTCCCAAGTTTTTTTGAACGGCTTACTGGAATGGGCGGAACCACTACAAGTACGCCGCAAACAATTCCCGTATTCCCAGAAGATAACGATAGTTCGCCTTCTGTAACACAAGATCCTGTTTCAGAAGCCCCTATTACGGACCCCGCCGATGTTTATAAAGCTATTCATATAGCGCCTTTAAGACAATTGGCTTATGGAGGCATTGTCTCACTAGGGAGACGATAATGGCTGACGTCCCCGCACCAGTAGAAACCAATCGCGGCCCACGGGTCAAAACTAAGTCTGGAGGCATTGGTTCTTTTATTCCGCCAGAGCTTAAAGAAACAGGGCGTCGGGCTGTAAACCTTGCCTCTGCCCTTGATCCTGTTCAAGGTATTCTGCGGGGGATGAGTGCTAGTGGACGCGCCGCAGATACAGAACTAAGTCCGGAAGAGCGCAGATCCGCCTTGATAGAGGCGGGTATTGAAACCGCGGCTCCTTTGGCAATGATGAGTTTAGGTGCGTTAGCCAAGCAACCCGTAAAAGCCACTGTGTTAGATATACTTACTCCAACGGGTGCGCCGCAAGCTGTGGTAGACGATGTTGCGGATCCTAGCCGCCGTGCGTTTATGAAAGGCGCTGTAGCTACGGGAGGCATTGCAGCTATTGCTCCAGACGTAATCGCGGAGGCTTTGGAAAAAGTCCCTGCGGCAGTGAAGCGTGTGCGAGGCGGGGGTCATATGGCGACAGTCTTAGACTCAATTTCAAAAAACAAAGAAAAAACACGGGAATTATATGAAAAAACTCGTGATTTATCTAAAAAAATAAATCCATATTTGGAATCTATTCGCAAAACAAACTTACCAATTAAAACCACCCCGGAAGAAATCCAAGAATCCTTTGAAGCAATGGGGCAAACACGGGAATTGCAAAAAGAAGCGGGCCGTTTGGAATCAGTGAATGACGCTAATCTTACGAACCTTTTACAAAGCATACAAAATTCTCCAAAAATTTTGGATGATGCGCAAGATGCAGATTTGGACGAGTTTATTGCGCAATTAGACAGTCGGCCGTTTGGTTATGGAGAACGTTTAGAAGATCCGGAATTTTCCGTCCTTTACGATGAAGTTAAAAAACGTGGTCTTCATCAACAAAAGACTAAAGATGGTTTAGATGAATACCCTTACGCTCGCATGTTTGTGGAAGATTATGAAGAAGGCATTTTAGAAATCAACCCGACGGCTACGCCGTCGAGCTTTGACATGAAAATGACGGACCGCGATACTATTCCTGTCGAAGACTTAGTTGGAAGAGATCAAGAAGATCGCGCCCGTGAGATGATCCGTGAAGCTTTGGTAAAAGAATTTGAGCTTGGTCAAGAAAAAGGTCTGTCTTCAGAACAAATTGATACCAATATTGCCCTCAAAAGACGTACCCTTGAAAAAGAATATGGCATTGACTTTAGCAAAGCCGACGGCGGCGAGATGCGCAAAGGCGTTGGTTCGTTGAGCGAGACTGCCCGTCGTATGAACCAAGGCGGTCCGTCTTCCATTGACGATGAGGTGAACGCAATCGTGCCCTCTGTAATCATGGCAGAAAGCAGTAACGATCCAAAGGCGGTCAGTGAAGACGGAGCCATTGGGTTGATGCAGGTTTTGCCGTCCACGGCTATGAAACCGGGCTACGGGCTTCCCACTATCTTTGAGCTTGCT
>Ga0181380_1000754_pt1 | contig 14390 bp, 7 predicted proteins | sample 3SPOviralmetaG_FD_130116 | JGI IMG/M metagenome (GOLD analysis project Ga0181380, IMG submission 130116) | Marine viral communities from the oligotrophic San Pedro Time Series (SPOT) site, San Pedro Channel, CA, USA - 3 SPOT_SRF_2009-08-19 | ecosystem: Environmental > Aquatic > Marine > Strait... | reverse complement strand
TATTGTTTATTTTCTTTATATAATTCTTTAATCTTTTTTGCTCGTCTAATAAAGAATTTAAATCAGTTCTTTGAGATACGCTCGCGTTGCTAGGAACATCTAAAGCGTTTTGTCTCATGTTAGATATTTGAACCTCTACTGATCTTATTTGTTCAGGAGTTAATTTTTTATTTTCTTTAGCCCCATTAATTAAACTCTGCAGCATCTTATCTTTTAATCTAAAGTCTGGAGATTCACTGTCAAAATCTAAGTTGTCAACAAGTTTTTTAGCAGGACCAATATAAGAATCAATACTGTTTCCTTGGTCTAGATTAACACCTAAATTACTGTTTCCACTTTTTCCACCGCCACCAGCTAAAGCAAATATATGACCCATTTTCCAACCAGCTTGTGCTTCTGTCATTATTTGATCAAAATCTATATTTTCTGTAAACGCAGTTTGAAAAGTAGTATTAGGATCATTAACACCCGCAGCAAGATTAGTAAAACCTTGTTCTAAATACGATTGAAAACCTTCTGTTAAAAATTCTTTAGCAGCTTGAGCTTTCATATTAAAAAAAGCTTGAGGTAGTTTTGCAGTCATTAAGTAATTACCTAAAGTGTTGCTAAACATTTTTTTAGTAGTAGGTCCAAGGGCTTTTGAAACACCTCCACCAATCTGACTTAATACAATATCAGAAGCAAATTCTGTTCCTGTAACAGCAAGTCCACCAAGAACTGCTGATCCTTCATCACCTATAGTTTCGTCTTTTAAAGCTTCAATATACTGTGATGTGGTAAAGCCGTTTTTACCATATTTATCTTCCATTTGTCTTTCAACACCATCCATAAATATATTACCATAACTCATTGCTCCTTGGTATCCAGCTCCTAATGCAATAAGAGAAACACCAGCAGCGGCTAAAGGTATAGAACCTGCTGCAGAAGTACCTCCAGATCCAAGTAAACTTACACCTGACGCAGCTAATGCTGTTGTACCAAGTACGGATGGAATCATATGAGGCGCTTGGTCAACTCCCATAGACAAAGCTTCCATTAAACCTAATAAATTATTATTACCAAAAGGATTAATTGTAGAAGCACCTGTATCTACGTTTGTGTATTTAGTTAATTCAGCGTTTGCTTTAGCCATTTCTTCTAAATCAAAAGCTATACTTTCTTCAGATATATTTTCTCTTTTTTGTTTCCTTGTTAGATATTCACCTAAGTTATCACTGTCTGTCCACGTCCAATCATGCCAAGCTAATCTCTCGTTTAAACTAGCGTCTAATTTTCTAGCTTCACCTAGAGTCATGTCTTTATTTAACTTACCTGAAGTAATTAGTTTTTCTAAATTATCAACTACATCAGATCTTCTTTCAAGTTCTTTTTTACCAAAAGCTACTTGAACTTTATTCATATTAGAACTAATTGAATCTGGTAGTTTATCTCCTGCCTCTAAAATAAAGCCAACCCCTGTTTGTCCTTGTGATAGTAAACCATCAAAACCGCTTTCAAAAAAATCAAAATCTTTAACGCTTTGTTTTTGATTTTCAGGATCAAAGCCAGCCATTTCGTATAACTTATTAGCAGTTCTTGTGCTCCATAAATCGTCCCACAAATCTATACCCATTCCCATTGGACTGTATTTAGAAATCCAATCAGGTCTTGTTCTATCTTCTTGTTCTGAGTCAATTAATTGTCTTTCAAAATTTCTAGATAATTTTTCAAAATTTCTAGCAGCACCAACACCGTAAGCATCAAACAAATCACTTGCTTTTTTATTTGAATTTAATCTAGTTTGAAATTGTTCGTTATACCATCTAGCGTATTCTTTTTGAGCTAATTTAAAACCTTCTTCATCAAATATATCATACTTTTCACCTATTTCAGCCCACTGATCATTGCTTAACTCGTTTATGTTATTTTTTATATCAGCAGTAATATTAGCAAACCTAGGGTCTAATTTTAAAGCATCGTTTACTGTCTTGCTATATGCGTCTTGTAAATCTTCTCTAGTTTTTAAATTACTAAAGTCTGGTAATTTATCTTGTAAATAGCTTTCAACTTTAGGGTTTATTTTAGAAATAGTATATAATTCTTCTGGTGATAAATCTAATTCGCCATTATTATATTGTTCTAATTTTTGGCTTCTTTCTTCTATTATTTTATCGTAAATTATTTTTCTTTGTTCTTCGGAGCTTTTGCTTTTAAAGTCTTCAGCATCAGCATCACTAGATACTAATTGATCACCTTGATAATCTGAATCAAAGTTCTTATTACGTTTCATTTCAGTTAATATCTCTTCGTATCTTCTTCTTTCAGCTTCATTTAACTGCTCCCAACTTGCTTGAACATCAATATTATCATTTGTTACTAATAAATCAGGTGCGCTAGATTGTATTTCTCTTATAGCCTCGTTAGTAGCTTTAACATCTATTTCACCTATTTGGCTAGGATCAGGAGCTGTTTCTTCAGTATACAATATAGGTCTATATTTTAACTCATTTACCTTGTTTGTTATATTTTCTAAATCATTTTCATAACTAGTTACATCAAAATCTGGTGCTATTATATCTTCTTGATTAATTCTTAAGCCATTAGGACCCATTACATCTACTCCGTCTACTTCTACTTTTGGAGTACCTAGTAAAGCATCTCTAAAAGTTTCAAAATCTACAGTTATAGCGCCTCTTTGTCTACCGCCGTAAAAAAGTCTAGTAGCATAATCGTTGTCTAAAGCGTTGTAAAACTTTTCAAAATCTACAGTGTCAGAAATATCTCCTGTTTCTCTAAATCCTTCCCAAATTCTTTTGGCATATTTTCTATTAGCCGTATTAGATTTTTCACTACTCACGTCTTCGTTAGCTTTAGCTTCTTGTTCTTTTTTATCTTTATTAGCTTTCCATTGCTCGTAAGTTATTTCATTACCGTTATCGTCGTAATATGTAGCCATGTTGTTAAGATGTTTTCAAGTCTTTTGGATCCCAATCACCCTTTCCAGTTTTTACTGGGACATAAGTAGCATCTTGACCTATGATCATTTCTCTATCATTACTTTGTTGATTTAAATCGTAAACAATTTGATTAACCATATACTTTGAGTAAACACTTTTAAATATTTCTTTTTGTTCATTAGTTAACTCATCATTATAAGACCAAGCTGTAGTTGTATCACCCCATTTAGTTTTTAATTCAGACACTTCAAGATCTTTACCAAAAAGATCTCTAGCTAAATCTTCGTCAAATTGATTTTCGCCATTACCTGACTTAGACAGATGCATGTTCCAAAAAGCTCTAGCTTGACCATCATTACCACCTGGACCAATAAAATCATCTACTTGAAGTTCAATCATTCTTTTAACACCTTGATTATTTTCAACTCGTTTAGGATCAATTTTACCTATAAATTTATTGTTAGGATTTTCTAAAGTACCAAAATTTCTAGAAAGTTGTACGTATCCTGCCGACGGATCATTTGGATCTTTTAGTTCCATAAATTGCTCAGCGTTAAGTACGCCGCCAGTTCTTTTTTTGTCTTTATCATAAGTAGCTCCATTGTATATACCAGAATCTTCTAAAAGAGATCCAGTTAGTTTAGCAGGAACAGGTGTTTGTACAAATAAACTATTTTCGTTTTGATCCATGTTTTCAAAAGCACCACTGTTCATAGAAAAATCAGTTTCATATTCTCCAGTTTCTGGATTAAAAAACCCTCCATCTTTTTCTTTACCTGAATATTTAAATTTTATGTCGTATGTGTTGTCATCGTTTCTTACTAAATCATAAGTGTATCCATCAGCTTCATTAAGCTTACTAGTTCCTTGTAATATAGCTCCAGCTTTTAAAGCTCTAGAATTTTGGCCATTATCAAAATTTAAAAAACCATCTGTGTCTAGTTGACTTGTTAGATTAGTTATAAACTTTTTAACAATACCAGGACCAGCTTGTAGTTCTGCAAGCTCTTTCATTAACTCATCACAATTACCATCTGCTCTACATTGAGCACTTGGGCCTGAAGTTAATCTTGTAAGTTCACCAACCTTTGCACCAGTACCTTCAAACAATCTACCTACAGCTCCTTTAGTATCTTGGCTACCAATAGTATTTGTGTCTAAAGTATTATTTAAATAATTTTGTGTAGCACCTTGTCCTAAAGCCCATGTTCTATCACCGTCTTTTCTTTCCTGCTCTATTTTTTTTCTTTTTCTATCTGCTATTTCTCTACCAGAGGCAACAATACTGTCTTGCATTGCTTTAAAAGCAGGCTGTGATGAAACGTATGTGTATTTTGGATTTCTATATGACATGTTGTTATTTAATTATTATTAAAGCTAGTATTAACCTGCTTTAGGAGTGAATGCTCCAGCTACCGAGCTTGTTGCACCGCTTATCATTCCTGTGAAAGCTGAGGTTCTATCTGCGCTTGCTTGAGCTGCCATCATTCTAGCATTGTCAAGTTCAGCTGCGGTTCTATCTATTTTAGCAGTTTCTCTTTGTTCTGTTTGGTTGAATACGAATTGTTTTCCTGCAACATCAGCATCTTCTAGTCTACTAGCTTGATCCATTTGCACACCTTCTATTCTTTGTTTTTCTTGAATACGTCTTTGTTCTAAATCAGCCTCTCCTTCTGCTCTCATTTTTTCATTAGCAGCTTCTTGACCTTCGATACTAGCAGAAATTTCTTTTTTACTTTCTTTCGCTGCTTGAGCTAAAGCAGTTGCACCACCAGCACCAGATCCTGTAGACATAATAGCGTCTAAAGAGTTTGCTAACGCTATATCAGTTTGCTCCATTTGTAGCTCTGCAGCTTGAGTTGCAACTGAAAGATTATTAAAAGCGTTAGTCATTGTTGCTGATCTATCAACAGTCATACCAGACAAGTCAGTCATATCTTCATAAGGATTTATAATAGCTTGTCTATTGTTTTCTAAGAAATCTAATTTTCTTGATAATCTTTTTGCTTCTTTTCTTGCTTTACGTTGTGCTCTTTTAGCGGCAGCTCCTCCAAAGATTCCTCCGAGTAAACTCCCACCCACACCTATCGCCGCTGCTGCTATATTAAATGGCATATGTTTATTTATTTATAAATTCTGAGCTGACTGCAAATAAAGATTTGAGTCCTCCGTTGTTAGTGTCTGTGTCTGTTGTCATGGTTACTGTGGCAAAATATGCTTTTATCCCCATTGTTTGATTTCCCCATATAACCTCTCCAGCCATAGGGTCTTGTGTGTTGTTAGGTATTACAGCATAGTATTTGTTTTGTTTTCTATCAAAACCTGCTCTATAATCTATACCGTCTTCTGAATATAATCCTTCTGTGTAACTATATATGTGCTTGTATAAAGTACTAGGTGTTCCATCTGCTAATCTTACGTTGCCTGTTGATTCGTCAAAATTACTTATCCATTCGCTTGTTGTTGCAAGGTTAGGATCTTGCCCTGTTAAATCAGATGTTATATTAGTAACTTGCCAACCATTACTTCCTTCGTAATTTATTGTTTTAAATGTTTTAATAGTACTAGGCGATGGATTAAATACAAAATTTATAGAAGAAGCTGATTGAGTTGAATAAAATGTATTACGCTCAAGGTTACTATAATGCTCATATATTACTGGTTTGTTATATGTGCTATAAAAATCTCCTCTTGAACTAAAAAGTGTTTGAGGTTTGTAAGTAAAGAAGCTTGTCCAACCTGCGTTTCGTTCGTCCCATGTTAATGTTTTGTAATTGCCACTAGACGAAAATCTATCAGAATTAGAAATACTAAGTACATAGTTTTGATTATAAACATCGTATCCACCTAAAGCATAACCAGTTTGACTTATCAGTGACAATTGATCTCTAAAGAAATCACTCATACCTGCGTTTGATATTTCTTGTATTTGACCTCCTGCTAATTTTAATACAGCATTTCTATCTTTATCTACAAAATACTTTGTATATCCATATACAGCAAAAGATTCTGGATTAGTTCCAATACCCCAGTTACCAGGAACAGGAGATATTTGTCCTATAACTTGATTACCTGTAGTTGTTATACCAACACCTTCAGCAGTAAATATAGCATCTTTATCAATTAAAGCTACGTTAACTTTACGCTCTTGAAATATAGTTAAGTTTGTGTCTTCTGCAAACAGCTTTTGAATAGATCCAGCTATTGGATCAACAGCTCTAGTTATTTCCGCAGCAACACTAAATTGATTTGTTTCGTTTATTCCTGTTCTAGAATTATATATACCTGAGTATATAAGAGAGTTAATCCTACGTTGTCTAACGTCATTTTCTGATGTAACATAAGCTTTAACACCAAAGTCTACCGTAGTGTTATTATAACCACCTCTAATTCTTGACTCTTCTATATACCAATCATAATTAGTATTTTTTACAATAGGAGTTTCCCAATCATCACCTCTAATTCCTTGTTCTACAGCATACGGCATAGCCACAGAAGTAGTATCGCTACCGTCAGCATATATTCTCTTCAATATAAAGGTGTTGAAATAATTTACATCTATGTTTAGAGCCATTTATTATATTATTACTTGTTTTTTTTATTTATTACGGTGTACATGGTCCATTACTAGGTTGGCAATAACCACCAGCTGGGTTGTTTCTACAATTACCATCTTTAAAGTCTACAACCATATAGGCTTGAGGCGCAGCGCTACCAAGTAATCCTTGGTTGTTTGTTACTACTCTATATTCACCCAATTGATCAAACTTATAAGGAAATACAACTTGATTTCCTGGGGTTACTAATCCGGAATACTCATAGTTTCCAGTAACTGTTTGTGTGAAAAAACCAGTTTCTACTACACTAGCTATTCTTTGCCATGATCCTCTTGTTGTTCCGTCGTACGTTCTATGTTCTATTTGCCATCTTACTGCAGCGTCATTTCCAATACCTCCAGTTTGTACACCAAATGTAATAGCTATTTCTATAGTTCCTTGGAATAACCAACCTTGGCAAACACTTCCCACAACGTCTGCTCTGTATAGCTCTTGAAAATTAGCTACAATTTGATAACCAGTCGGGTTTGGCGAAGGAGTTGTTTGATTAACCCAATACCAAGCGCCTCTGTTTCCAGCACCTGTTAAAGCAGGTTCTGGGTTTTTAACATTTCCTGTCATAATAATTCTAGGAGCAAATGGTGTTCCTACAAATACTTTAACTTGTCGATCAATAAATAAAAATTGAGTTGCTTCATTAGCATCAGATAACCTTACAGTTAAATTATACTCATTATTATTTGTTAAGTTTTGCGCTGTTATAACTCCTTCGCTACTTATGCTAAACGTAGCGGCACTAGCTATGTTAGATACAATAACAGGTATATCCCAAGTTAATTGTTTTAAGTCATTATCGTCTGTAGTATCTAAACCTCCGTTTCTTCCATATAATGAAGTTATAGTTGTTGCTAAACTGTCAACAGATATTGTTAACGGAGTTAGAGTAGGATCAGCAACAATATCAGGAACTAAAACTGTTCTATTAGCATCACTATACATTATAGGATCACTATTTGTTAAAGTTAAAGTATAACAATTAGGTAGTATATCTCCAGTCACTTGACTTGTAGAATCAATAGTAGCTGCGCCAATACTTATTGTATATATATCTGTTCCTGGTGTTACAGAGTTATCGCTAAACCAAAATGTTCTTTTAGTTCTAACCTGGTATTGCCCTGGATTAATAGTTTCTTCTATTGTAAAATAATTATTAAATTCAGAAGCTGGAATTACAGTTCCTGAAGCAGTAGATATAGATGTAATATAAGGTGCTACGGTAAAGTCTGCAAAAGCATTTATCTGAGCACCTGATCCATTTATAAAATAAAAAGCACCAGAAGTTAAATCAGTATCAACAGTAGAGTTTTCTGGAAAACTAATATTACTTTGAGTTATACCAACTAATCCATTATAATTAGTTGTTATTGCTGAGTTTAAATCTTCTAACTTTCCTGACAATGTACTTTCCCAGAATATATCTAATAAAGAAAATACTGGTTTTGTTTCAGCCACAGTTAAAGTAGGTTGCATAGTTCTAACGCCGTTTGTCCAATTAGTATCATGATAAACAGTATTAGCGCCTATTGAAGTTCCTGTTAATGGCTTACCACAAACAATAGCACCTATAGGATTTCCCCAGTTAGAAGCTTGACCTGCTTTAAGAATAAATGGATTTTGATCTGCCGCATAAAAAGAAGCTTTGTCAGCCACATCTCCCCATGGAATACAGCCTGTTGGTACAGTTTGAACATTTCCTCCATATTCGGCTGGAGTTGCTGGAGCATTTGTAATTATAGGTTGCCTAACAAACCTAACAGTAGAATCATACTCTCCTTTAAAACCTCCCGGATGATTAAAACCGTAAACTCTTTCATCTCCAGACCCTTGGATAGCAGAACCAGGTGTACTTAAAGCTAACCCTATTTTAAATTCTCCAAAAGGAACAGCAGCTAACTGAGATTCTCTTACTGTACTTAAATTTAAAACCTCTTGATTTAATTGACTTGGGTAGTATTGTAAGTTTCTAACACCATCAGTTTCTGTAGCATTAGGATTGTTTATTCTTATATAAAGTATTTCATCACTATTATATTCTTCATCAGTAGGACCTACTTCTTGTAAGTTTCTAGGTATTTTATTTATATTATCACTTAAAACAGTAGAGAAAAATATTTTACCTCTTTCTGTTTCAATAGGATCAGCGCCTGGTCTCATAGGCCCAACACCGCTAGGGTTCTGATCTGCGTCAGCAAAAGTTACACCGTCCCAAACTTGATTCTGTATTGGTAATCCATTAACAAAACCAGGTAAATAAACGTTATAATATTCTTGTTCTTGTTGTTTCACAACTATTTTATATGAATACCAACCTAAAGGATTGGCCTCGCCTACGTTAGATGTTTGTTGAAAAGTACATTTTACTGAATTATCTAAAGGAGAAAATAGATCTCCATTGCTAAAACCACTTCCAGCTGACATTATCACAAATGTTGACAACTCATCAGTGTTTACTATACCAGTTGCTCTTATGACAATTAAATTAGTGTTATTGCCTCCAGCTACTTTTAAATAATAATTTTTATCTAATTCCCAACCACCATTGTTTGAACCTGGAACTATCTCTAACCCTGTTATCCAGCCATATTCTCTATATATTCCAGGTGTTCCAGCGTTATCATCTTGATTCAAGCCTATAGCTTCTTCTATATTTAAACTAAGATTAGTTCCTATGTAATCAAGTACAGGTAAATCAGTAGCGTCTGAACTGTTTCTATAAGGTACATACACGCTAGAGCCAGCGTCACTTTCAGAGCCATCATAAGAAGATAAAATTACATCAGACTGTCTACCAAAATAATCTGATAAAACAAAACCAACTTGATACGTTCTATTTTGCTTTATACTGCTGTATGGATATTGAGTTGCGTAATCTGAGAATTGATAATCTCTAGGACTAAATGTAGCTTTATAAGGTATTGTTGATGGTGGTGTAGATTTTTCTACATAATTACCATAAACAACTCTGTTGGATATTAATTCTTGAGCTAATGCTTTTATAGGAACTTTATCAAATACTCTTACTGTTTGAGCTTCTGGTAAAGTTTTATAAGGTTTGTTAGACTTATAATCGTAAGATATAAATTTTTGATCTGATAAACCATGTATATCATCATCATAACTTATTGTATCTATTTGTGAAGAAGTTACGTTAGATACATCTAAAGTATCTAAAACCTTTACAGCTAGAGCATCAGACTCTCTATACAATATATCTATTTTTTTTATATTGTATATAGTGTTTAATTCTGTTAAATCTGAAGGTATTGGTATTTTTAAATCAATAGTGTCTACATTGTTTTCAAACCATTGTAATATAGTATTACTATATGCATCTATTTCATCTTGATAATAATTTATCTGTGGAGTGTCTCCTGGTCCAATTAATTCTAGTTCTAATTGACCTAAGTTAAATTGACCCTCTTGCTTTGGTATAAACATTACTTGAGTAAAAGGAGCCATTAAAGAGTATTCGTTATTATCAAATCTATATCTGTAACTAAATCTCACAAACTTGTCATCTAAAAAATCCGCGTCTCCTTTAAAATTAACATCATAATCTGGATTATTACCAATGCTTATTTCATCACCTGCTGAAAAACCAGTAAGATTACCTCCATCTGTAGGATCTTTATCACATTGAATACCCCATAGTGCTCTACCAACGCTATTATCAAGATTCATAGCAAACCCTGGTTTTAAATCACCATTATCGTTTACTCTTTCACCAACTCTTAGATCAGCTGGTATATTAGTAGGAGAGGTTAAGTTTTTAATTAAATCACCTACTCTAGGAAGTCCCCCAAAATCAGGTTGAATATCAGGAGTTCCAACACCTGTTTTTTCACCTATACCAATATCAAAACCACCAGAAGCTATTTCAGTGGAAATAAAACGAACATCTTGTATAGAAAAGTTAGCCTTATATTGTGAATCTCTATTGATCATGGTTGTTCTACTAAAATCAATAATATCACCACCAGACAATGCTCCAGGAGTAATAGCTGGTGATACTATAAAAACAGTAGGACTATCAATTCTAGTAACTCTTACGGGTGGTAATTCATTTGTTATTATTTGAGAACCTGCTAAAACAGTTTTATTGTTTGGTGTTATTATATCACCTACTTTTATTTTAATATTAGAAGCTGTTATAGTTATTTGTGTAGTTGTGTTACCGGTGTTAGCAACTTCAACAGTTTGTCTTTCTAAAGGTATAATAGGATTATAAGGATAATATTGCGCAACAGCTATTTGACTTTCTTTAGTATAAGAACCTGCTATTTGACCAGTTGTTATATTAATTCTTCTAGGTTGGTTTCTATTATCAGTCCAGAATAATAAGTCTTCTACTAAATTAACACCATACACTGGATGCGTAGTACTTAAGTTTAAAAAGAAGCCTTCTACTAATGTGACAAAATTATAAGTAGTTAAATTAACTTGTAATATATAACAATAATCTGTGGACTCTGCTCTAGATAATTTTTTACAACTAGTTAAAAACAAATAAACTAAATTATTAGTTTCATCAACATAGTGACCTATAATGTTGGCTCCAACATTCAAACCGTCAAGTACTTGCGGAGTGTTACCTAAAACATTTTCAAACTCGCCAACAGTAGAACCTTCAGATCTACTTATAAGTAAGTTGATAGCTTCTCTATATTCCCCTTCAGGTAATATACGAGAGTCAAGATCTTGATTCATTCTACCTTTTAAAAAGGTATTTTTAATTTCTGCCATGTATTAATGTTTAATCCATTTAGACTTACCTCTCATTACCTGAACGATTTCATCTAACTTGATATTTGATAACCTTATTTTTGCATTACGTAAAGCTGCGTATCTTTGTCTTTTATACTGAGGAGCTATTGCAGCTGTGTCTCTTCTTGTAGATAATATACTATATAGCAAATGTTGATACATTGCTTCTTCTGCCATTTTAGGTACTTTAGTATCTAAATCATAAGCAAGTCCGTCTGATATATATTCTAATATTATTAATTTACCAGCTAAGTCGCTAGAAAAATTAAACGTTCCTCTAGCATCATCTATATTAAACCAACCGTTCATTTGCATATTAACCGGATCACCTCCATATCTTTGGCCATAAGTACCGCCAAAACCCCATGTTGATTCTCCCCACCAATCCATATATAAATCAGGGTTATTTGCTCCGCCTGGATATAAACCTGTTATATTTTCTGTATTAAAATTTTCCCATCTTTCATTAGTTTGTGATGTACCTTCAATATTGTCTTCAAAATTATCTTGTATAATTCTACCAAGATTATCTTGAATAGGTGCATTAGATGGACTACTTGTTAACTGAGTTGGGTATATAGTATGTTTAATACCTGACATATCTACCCAAGAAAGTTTAACGTAATTAACGTAGTCTTGAGGTATTGTAACAGACAAACTAGGTGGAACACTTAGTTCTTGAGCTTTAATACTTTTTAATGTATCATAACTAAACTCTTGTAAACCACGTTTAGCGTGAAATATAACATCTGTTCTGTTTACTCTAGGTATTAATTTATCTTGACCAACGTAACCTACTATAAAATTATTAACAATATCATTAATAGATAAATATTCATAACTTCCATAGTTATTAGCTACGGCTTCTGCCTTTAGTTGCACTTTTACATAAGTTCCTATAGGTTGAGCGTTGCCTAATGTTATTCTACTACCTGTAGAATTGTTTAGCAATGTATAAGTAGTTGTATATTCTACCCAGTTGTTTAAACCATTTGGACTAGTAAATATTTTAAAATTATTTAAAGTATAATCAGCATCAAATGGATTCCAACTCGTAGAACTACCAAGTGATAAAGCCGTGTTAAAAGTAAAAACATAAACAGTAGTTGGAGCTGAAGTATATATAATCTGCGCACCCGCGTAATATTGTAGATTTGTTTCTTGGATTAATCCTCCATCAGGTCTTGCCATGTTTTATATTTTAGAGTTTTGTTCTTCTTGTTGTATTTCTCCTTGAGCTACTTGTATTATAGTAGGATCGTTTATTATAACACCAGCATATGATAATACTCTTGTTATAACATTGGACTGTTCTGTTGGTTCTAATTCAAAATCATTAGACAAATTAGCATTGTATTCATATTGCCCTAAACTACCAACCCCATAACCCCAGGTTACAGGAGCTGGAGCTTTTAAATAAGAAAACGTAACTAATTCTCCTGTACTATTAACTATAGTCGTAGGATAAACATACACAAGGTTGTTCTCATATAAGTATATTGGAAAAGTTTTAGTTGGTTGAGTTATTGGAGATTTAAGAATTTGTAGCAATTCATTTCTTTGAGCATATTGAGTTAGCTCTGTATCTTGATATATTATAGAACCTAGTCTATATATAGTATCTGTAGTTGCTACACCTATTATATTAGTGTTTCCTGGTACTAAAGTAAAAGGATTAGTTCCAGTTGTAGTACCTGTTCTTTGGAAATATTGTAAATTTTGTTCGATATTTTTTACGCGATTTGCGTACTCAGTATCATTTTGTGGCACTCTGTACATTTGATTTAAATCGTCTTCATACCTTTCAAATATATTTTGTTGTACCTGCGTAGCTACTTTATTGAACTCGTCAGGTGTCATATATCCTCTTTGTTGTTGGTTGAGTATTAACAAGACTGTTTTATATACAGTGTTTACGTTTATTGCCATTTATTTTTTTTTATTACTAGGAAGGATCCTCCCGAACTTCCGAACTCCCATTGGCTCCTCAGCTATATCGCTACAACTGAAAGGAGTTTGGTGGGGGTTTGGTGGAAGTTTGGAAGGGGTTCCCAGTATTGGGTGAATCATAGTACATCTGTGCAAACCTGTTCTGAATACAGTAATCATAACATGGTTTTCTAGTGCTAGTGGACTAACCCTATATTAGTATCACTTGTTATTAAAGTTTTTTATCTATTGTTTTATAAACTTCAACACCTTCGTCTGTTTTAAACCATGCAGCTAAAGCTGTATATGGGTTTTCATCAAAAGGTACTGACATTAGTTTTCTTTTATTTTTACCAAAAGTAAACGTTCTTTGATCTTGAGATAACTGTATAATTCCTGCTTCATTTGCTTTTATACCAAAGTTTCTTAGCATTACGTTTTCATCTTTAGCTAATTCAATAAATAGCCTAGGATTTCTTTTTGCAAATAATAAAATATCTCGTTTTAATTCTTTAGAGCTTAATGAACTAACCGCTGAACCTTGATCTACTCTTAGTATAGCTTCTGCTTGTTCTACATCCATGTCTCGTGCTGCTGTTAATGCTATAATTTCTAGTTCTAAATCAACTAGTTGATCTTGAGCAACTGCTTGAGGTTTGTGTTCTGCATATCTACCATTACAATCAGGGTGATATAAAGAAAGGAGTTTTTGTAAAGCTTGTTTTTGTTTAGGAACAATAAGTGTTCCGTCTTTAAAAATAATATGTTGTAAAGTTACTTCTCCTTTTTGTTCATCAACAAACGGTGAGTTTTGATTAGTAGCGTATCTTAACGCTCTTTGCTCGTTTGTTTTTTCATCAAAATATAATAACGGATATTTTTCCGTGTGTCTTGATTTTAATGTATAAGTTAAAGGTTCTTTATCTCCTGTTAAATAATAAGTTCTATCTTTTATTTCCCAATCTTTCTTTGGGCTTTTTTCTTTTGTTGACATAATATAATATAATTAAATAGTTAAAAAATAAGAGTAATAATTACCCCCGTAGTTTTTACGAGGGTAAATATTACAATAAATATTAAGCTGTAAATAATACGAAGTTATTTCTAGCTTGTACACATAAACATCTTTCAGATAAGAAGTTTA
>Ga0181380_1000753_pt1 | contig 14405 bp, 12 predicted proteins | sample 3SPOviralmetaG_FD_130116 | JGI IMG/M metagenome (GOLD analysis project Ga0181380, IMG submission 130116) | Marine viral communities from the oligotrophic San Pedro Time Series (SPOT) site, San Pedro Channel, CA, USA - 3 SPOT_SRF_2009-08-19 | ecosystem: Environmental > Aquatic > Marine > Strait... | reverse complement strand
TGCAGTATATGCAGTTGTAGGTTCTTGACGAACAAAATTTATAAATAATGCAATTTCATTTTCGTTAGTTACAGGATGGTCAAGTGTGTAAGATGTAGTCGCACTTGTAGTGAAGTCTTGCTTAGCAAAACTTGTGTAACTTAATGCTGGTTGGTTTCCTATAAACGGCATTATTCTCCTATGAACTTATATCATCAACAGTTGATACCCAAACATCTAATGATGAAGCTGTGTCAGATACTACTTTTAAAGCATCATTATTTTGAACTACAAATTTAGCTCCTCCATCTAAAACTTGTAATGATGAACCTGCAGGAATAGGTGCATCTTTAACAAGATAGATGTCATTTGTACCATCATTAATATATACAGATGCAGTAACTGCTGATGCTGTTACATTAGCAACTGAAATACCAACAACTGTATCATAGCTATTTGCAGTAAATAGAGTTTCTGCAGATGTTCCTACATCGTTGCTTGTGTATCTTCTAAAGTTTTGTGCCATATATCTCCTTTATTATAATGCAATCGCCATGGCTATAGCGAATCCATTTGTTGCTAAACTAGAAGTATCAGTAGCTTCTATATTTGTCCACGCACTTCCATTATAAAATTTTAATCTATTATCAGTAGAATTATAAAATAAATCACCTTCATCTAAAGATGCAACAGGATTTGTGCTACCAATTCTATAAATATTTGCAAATGAATTAACAGATCCAATATTAGTAGCTACAGTACCAATATTATTAGATCCAGATAAATCTGTTGCTACAGTACCTATTGTATTGCTACCAGATAAATCTGTTGATACAGTTTGAATATCAGATAAATTAGTAACAACTGTTCCAATTGTGTTAGCTCCATTGAGATCTGTTGCAATTGTTGTAATATTTGCATTGGCTCCAGCAACTGTAGAAATATTATTAGTTGGAGATATTTGACCTGCAACTATAGTTATATTGTTTATATTTGTTGCATTACCTACTGTATTAACATCTGTAATATTATTTGCAACTGTATCAATCTCAGATACTGCTTCATTTAAATCATCTGCTACAGTTTCTACTTCAGATATAGCTTCGTTTAAATCATCAGCGACTTTTATTACATCAGCTATATTTGTTGCTACCGTATTTATTGAAGCAATATTTGTTGACACAACACCTATATCTGTTGCATCATTTGCAACTGCTGTAACATCAGAAGCTATTGCACTAACAGCACTTACATCACTAGCTATTCCTGCAATTGTTGTAATATCTGTAATATCTTGTGCAAACTCTAATCCATTACCAGAACTGTTTACTGATAATACTTTATTAGCTGATAAATTAGGAAATGTAATATCAAATGTATTTGCTGTTGTAGCAGCAGCTCTAGGAGAAAATTTTAAATCTCTTTCTAGTTGCTGACACATAGCAATAATTTTATCTAATTCAGTATTTAAAGATCCTATTTGAAAAGCTCCAGATGTTGGAAAATCTGTAACTCTTTCAATAGCAACATCTCTAGATATAGTAATTATATCATTTACTGTAGCACCAGGCGAACCTAATGTAATGGAACCACCACCAGTTTGTCCTGCACCAGATACTGAATATTCTGTTGCATTTGCTGGTGATGCAGAAAAAGTTAATAGTGTTGTACCATTAAATACTTTTAAATCTGCATTATTAAAAAACTCAAATCCTACAGTAAAGCTAGTTTGTCCAGCTGTTGCTGTATATTGAACTCGTGGTTCTACATCTGAAATTGTTATACTCATTATCGAAGTCCTTTTTCTATATCGTCAAATAACCAATCCAAGTACCATACGTTCTGAAATGGAATTAATCTACGCACATTACGTGCTGTGTAGTGATTATATGATTTGCCACCAACATCATACATAATATCAAACACATTATAAATTTGTGATGCACTTGGGCCAAGTAATCCTACTTTAGATTTCATAGAAGAACCATAAGGTTTACCTTCACCCATTAATGGAGCTATACCAATTCTGTTATCTGTAAGAGCTTCTATAGATCTATTAACATCTACAAATATTCCACCTAATCCAGATCTGTCAAACGCTGCTAATAATTTTGCAGTTAAAGATTTTTTAGAATAATCTTTGTTAAATCTAAATTCACTGTAAACTGCATCTACTAACATACCAGATCCCATTAATAAAATTGAACCAAATAAAAAATCTAAATCTTTTTCTTGCATACCTCTCATTAACATTCTTTGTGTAGAAGCCATTGCAAATTTTTTAAACTGTACAATAGTACTAGCAAGTTCATAGTTCATAAACAAAGGTGTATCTCCTTTGCCTGGCGTTACAATTGTAATATTAATATCTTTATTTAATGCTGCACCAAATCTTTGTTTAGCTAAATCATCAGTCCATTCTGCTGAATTAGCCATTCTATTATGTACAGTTTTAGTTCCATGTTCTTCATACATTTTAGCAATTCTTTTTGCTACTTCTTCATCAATACCAGAAGCTGCTAACTTAGTTTTAAATTTATCTGACAAAGTACCTTTACTCCATTTAACAGAGTCTTCTAAGATTCTAGAACCAATAGTAACAGATGCTGCACTTTTCATAAATTCTGTCCATCTAGACATCATGTTAATATACATAAAATTAAAGTTGGCTGCTTTACCCATCATACCTTCTACTTTAGAAGACATACCAAACATATCTCCTATATCAGAAAATAACATAGCTCTTTGTCCTGTAACCATATCTACTGCTTCTGCAAAAGACTGAGCTTCTTTTTTACCTGCTTTAAAGATACCGAATTTTTTATTTGACAGCATATCCGCCCACATTTCAAATTGTGTTTTAAAACCTCTTTGAATACCAGATGTCATAATAGTTCTTGGTACATCAGCTACTGCTGCAAAAAAACCAGTAAGCATTGTTAAAGCATTATAGTGTTTCATTGTTCTCATAGCTCTAGATGTCCAAGCATGAGGATCAGCAGGTAATCCATATGTACCTCTAACCAGCTCAATACCAGCTTCTAGATCTTCTAAAACTTTGTTTCTCTCTGTTATAATCTTAGCTTTTTGTGCCTTAGTTTTTGCTTTAAATGCTTTAATATTATATTCTTCAGCTACTTGATATAATCCAGGAAACGTCATTGATTGAGCTTCATCTATGTATTTATATCCTAGACCATTTGGATCTCCGTATTTTTTAGTAAATAAAATGTCTGGAGTTACTTGTCTGTAGTATGTTTTCATAAGTGAAAAAATATCACTTACTATAAAATCATTATCTACTAATTTCATTTGTGTTTCTGGTAGAAGGTTTAACTCTCTAGCTCTTGTAGCTCTAGCATATCTAGGTCTATTAAAAACATATCTTTCAAATACAAGATCTTTAATATCATCAGTATATTTTGTTTTTTCAAATCTTTGAAATGGAAAATGTCCTGCTAGATCATCTACTAAAGTATTTAATTTTTTTTCATTAATATACTTTCCTCTTTTAATTAGATCTTCTCTAATTATATTTTTAAACAATTCTTTGTTTTTATCTATATTGGTTTTATTATAAATTATATTAACATAATCTTTTATTAAACCATCTGACGCTTTTAAGCGTTCTTCTAACTTAGCAATTTTATTTTTGATTTCTGTTGCAGAATATTGTGATGTAGTACCATCTACTTTGGACTTAAATGATTTAGAAGTTTCACCCTTCTTTTTCATTGTGTCCATAGTACCTTTCCAAAAATTTAATTCTCTTTCAATAGGTAATTTACGAATGCCTAGTTCTTGCATTTCTTTACCTATTGGGCCATACACTTTATCTTGTGTAATTCTTGCAGCTTGTGCTATTTCTGGAATATCATTCTGCATACCTTTTAATCTTGTTTTAGTTACTTCTCTACTAAACTCAGCTAAAGACATTTGACTATTCATAATATTATGTAAATTTAATCCTAATTCTGTTTTAGGATGTGCACCTTGTACTCTAGCAATATATTTCATGTATTGCTCTTTAATATCTTTCATAGCTTCTATTGATCCTACTTCTCTCATTCTTAATTGTAATTCAATAGATGGATCTGTTGCTTTAAAACCATACTCTTTAGTATTTTTTAATTTAAGTAATGGTGTATCTAAAATATCTGCAATCATTGTTCTTGCATTTTTAGAAATAGATTTAGTAACTCTAAATACATTAGTCCAAGGACCATCTTCACCAAATACACCTAAATTACTTTTTACAAATTTTTCACCTTGAAATTCTTCAGAAGGAGTTGGTTTTACTTTTTGTTCATTAGCTGCTGCACCTACATTACCAGGTGTTGGAGGTCTTTCATTAGGATTTATAAACTTACCATCTTCATATATTTCTTGTGTCATTGTTTTAGGTGGTGCATGAAATGATTTATCTGCGTCTATAATTTTTTGTTGTGTAGCTCCTCCTACAGAACCTTTAGCCATTTTATTAATTATATAAGGTAATCCATAACCACCAGCAACAATCCAAGGAACATAATCATCTGGTCTTGTTGGATCTATATTTTGCTTTGCTATTTCTTCAGCAGTAAAAGCTGTACCAAATATTTTTGCACTTTGCCCTGCTTTAGTTGCTAATAATAAACTTGAAGGATCTAAAAATGCTCCAGTAATTTTACCTATATGATACCAAGGACTAGCATAATTTTGTTCTGCTTGTTTATTTAACTTTTGTATAATAGCTGTAGATTCTGCAGCACTTTTACTAAACATAAATTGATCATAAAAATCTTGATAGTTTTTTAATTGTGGATCATTCTTAGGATTATAATTTTCATCTGGTACAAAATCTTGATGATTAACATAATAATCAACAGCCATTGATGTTAAATTTTCAGAAGCAAATCCTTGTTGAAAATCTACATAAGGACTATACTCTATAGGAGTATTTCTTTCTTGTTTTAAACTTTCTGCATCAGAAGGCTTAAATGGAAAAGCTGTCATTAATTTAATTTACCTAATTTACCACCATAAGAATTTATGCCTCTTGTATAACCTTCAAAAATCATTTTATCTAAAAGTAATTGATTTTCTGGTGGATAATATTTATAAAATGCTTCTGAACCCATTTCATGTTCAATCATAAATTTAATTAATTTATTCATTTGATTTCCATCAAAAAAATTAATTGCAGTATCTCTAGTAAAATTAGTTTTTTCTTCTAAAGCATTTAAATATGGTTCACTCTTTTCTGCATATACAGTTAATATTTCTTCTATAGTAGGATTGTTTCCATATCTTTTAGTAGTTTCATTTTTAATTAAAGTAGAGTTATTAATCATTACTCTCATAGCAGCTCTTATAGAATCTACAGGACTAGCAAATATTGCTGCTTGATTACCTGTAGTAATATTAGTCATTTCACCATCCCAAGTTTGATCAGTTTTCATAACTGCCATATAGTTATTAGTTCTAAATGTTAATGGTAAATCTTTATTTTGATAATTATTATATACATGTTGCATATAACTTTTTTGCAAAGCTTCTTCTGTAGCAGAAGTTTTGTGTGGAGGAAATCTAGATTCTATTAATTTTTGTTTATCGTTAAAATTTCTATTACCTTGAATTTGTGCATCATAAGATACAACTTCATTAATTTCATTATTAATTTCTGCAGCTTTATCATAATAAGATTCAACATCTATATCTTTTCCTAATACTTTAAATATAAAACCAAATGGTTTTACTTCTTTAGGCACATCATCTATCAAAGGAAAATCTGGATAAAATCTATAATCAGAAGCTTCTATCATTGTTTTAGTAGTACCATAAAAAAATTTTTGTAACCATTTTTCTGTACCAGAATCACCATCAATAAATCTACCCAAACCTTTTTCCATAAATAAATCAAATTTTTTATTAGCAATTTCTTGTATAACTTGAGATCTAGAATCTGGTAAATTTTCTACTAGCATATTACTTCTTAAACCAGTAGGATCAAAAAAGTTATCTCCTTGTGTTAAAGATATTAATTTATCATCATACAAAACTTTAGCATGATAATTAGGTTTTCCTTCTTTATTAAAAGTTCCTGTAGGCTCTATAATTAAATTTTTATAATTTTCATCTATAACTTTTTTCATAACATCACTAATGTTTATTGGTTCTTGTTCTTTTCCAGTTGGACCAACAGGATCAAAACCAAATCTTTCTATTTGTTCTTCTTTAGATAAATTTTCTTTTAAATAATTTGCTTGTGCCATTAATGCAGAATCAAAACCTTGACCAGTAAATCCTATTTCTTTTTCAAAACCATGTTTAATCATACTAACTTTACCAGTTCCATTTAGTCTAGTAGCTGAATAACCTTGTTTATTCATTGAATGTAAAGCTTGAATAGATGCTTTGTAAAATTGTTCTTTACCTTCATCTGTTTTTAAATCTATATCACTATTACCATTTATGTAAGCTAATTGTGTTTTAATATTATCTAACCAATCTTTTTGCACTTTTGGTGTCATATCAAGTCCTTTATACCAAAGACTTGTACTTTCTGGTATAAACATATGAGAAAACTTATTTTGTTTTTTATTAAATATTTTTTTTAACCACCAAGTATCTGTATTAATATCTTGCATTTCAATAGTCCATTTCATGTTATTAATTGCAACATCTATATTGTTATCAATACTATCAGATACTTTTTTATAATTTTCTTCTAAACTACCTTTATTGCTCATTAAATTATTTAATTTTTCAGCAACTACTTCATCAGATTCTTTACTCATTAAACCTATTTTGTTTGCAGCATTATAAATGTGTTCATTTTCAATTGTAACATAAGGAAACATGTCTTTTGCTTTTATATAATTAAATAAAGATAAATTTTCTTTAAAATCTTCTATCATTCCTGGTGTTTTAAAATTAACATTATAATCTTTATTAATTTTTTTAAGTACAGCAGTTGGTTCCATATTTTGATTTTTTAATATTTCCATTGCTGTTGCTAAATCTGGATTTTCAATATCAGTTATATTTTCATCATTAATGCCATATCTTCTAAATAAAGCAGTTTTAAATAATTCCATTTGTTCATTATCTTCAAAGTTATCAATAACCTCATATTCTAAAGCTTTGCTTACTAATTTTTGAACATTAATATTTTTATTAACAATTTCTACAGCTCTAGGAAAATCTGTATCAGAAATATTTGGCATAGAATTAATTACAAAATTAGTTGCATTAGCATTTGCACCATTAGCAAAATTATTAACATCTAATATTGAACCAGCATCTTGTAGTCTATCAAGAGGATATTTTGTTTTAGCACTTTTTAATCCATTAATATTTTTACTATTATAATCATCATACAATGATTTAACTTTAGTTATTATTTGAGATCTTTTAAATGGATCTGTAATATCTTTAGCATATTTTTGAAATATAGGATTATCTACATTATCTGGTGTTACTGGTAAATTATCTTTTCCTGCAGCATAATCTAAAAAATATTTATTACCATCTACATCTCCTAATTTTTTTATAATATTAAATACTCTTAATGTTTCTAAATCTATAATATCATTATCTAAATCTTTTTTTAATTGACTACCACTATATCTATTAGTAGCAACAAGAGTATTTTCTGCACCACCATAATTATGATTTAAAGTTTTTTGTAAATCATTTCCAATAAAACTATTTATATCTAATGCTGTTAATTCTGGACTCATATTTATAGTTTCTAAATGAGATCCTGCATCTACCATTGTTTGATCTTTAGTTAAATTCCAACCATCTAATGCTTTTTGATCTTCTCTAGCATTATAATTAGTTGTAGCATAAGACATATTAGCTAAATTTTTTTGTGCTAATATATTTTGTGCAACATTTTTAAAAACTCCTGGTGTGTTATCAATTGTTGTTCTAGAATAACTATCTATTGCATTTCTCATTCCATCTGGATCAAATTTAAATTTATCTTTTAATTGTAAATAATGATCTCTTGATTGTTGATTAAATTGAAATTGCCAATTTGCAGAAGCATCAGCTTCAGCTTTTTTTCTAAATACATCTATAGCTTCTGATATAGGTTTAGATATTTGTGCTGCTATATTAGTATTAGCAAATTTTGGAATACCAATATTATCAGCTACACTTGCTTTTAAATTAACTTGTTTTTTTGCTTGTTTTAATGCCATAGTTACTCCGTTTGTCCTGGATCAAGAGGATCATAATAATTATCATATTGTCCTCTTGTTTTATATGATTTAGCGTAAGCTCCTGTTTTTAAACCTGCAGATGCTATACTTGCATATGCTCCAAACTCTTGAGCTTTACCCATAACTTTAGTTGAATATATTTGTGATTGTAATTTAGATTCACCTCTAGCAGTATTTATTTTTATATTAGCTATATCTTTTTGTGCTATTCTGTCTATCTCAGATTGAGTAGATAAAAAACTTCTACTATCATCATTATAACCAGAACCTGCAACTATAGCTAAATTTTGTTTTCTTTTTCTTCTAGCTTCTTCTAATACATCATTAGCATCTTGCATTCCTTTTAACTGATTATATTTTCTTTCAGTTTCGTATTCTCTAATGATTGCTTTGTTTTGAGCTTTTTGTGCTTGAATACCTTGATAAGTACCAACAGCTTGTACAGCAAAACTAGCAACAGCTAATGTAACAGGATCAGCACTCATGCAAAAACTACCTCCACACTCATTCCTAAAATTTTAATTGGTAACGGATCATCTTGAGATAATGTTACTGTTGGACTTTTACTATAACCTAAAAAGAAAAATTCTTTTTTGTCTGTTACAGGTGTTAAGTCAGAACCACCAGTGAAGTTAACTTGTTGGACTACTAAAGATTTAGAGGTTGTGTCTGCAGCTTTGACAGTCAAATCTAAAGCAGAATTAATATCAATGATGGCTCTTGAGATTCTTCTTGGTAGCCCAGTTAATGGGCCTTCTGGTAATTCTTTATCTATCGGCATAGTTTCAATAATAGGTGTATAATTAAATCCAATATTCACTCCAGTTGCTCTTGGTGAATTAAGTGTAATAGTATCTGTTGCAGTTACAGTAAACGCACCTAATGAACTATTGCCTTCTACTGCATTAATAGATTCATTTGTATATATACCATTTACCGAATGTAAATATCCTTTAACAATTGTAACAACAGCATTATCTGCTGGAGTTGCTGCTAAACTTTGATCTAAGTTAAGATCATAAGATCCACCACCATTATTAGTAACAGCTTGAATAGTATATTCAGTAGCATTACCTGCAATAGTAAATGTTTCGTTAATTTGTGGATCAGAAGTAAATCCATCTATTTTTATAACAGCTCCTGTTTGACTACCACCTTGTACTAATGGTGTACCTCTTTGACTAACTGTTGATGTTGTTTGCATATCTAATGTAATACTATCATCATCTCCAAATTTTTCTAGTGTATATACTGTAGATCCATTTAATTGTCTTTTTACAATACATACTAAATATTCATTTAATGTAATTACAGATTGATATAAATCATTTTCTTTAGTTGTCCAAAGACTCCATCCTGCTATTTTTTCATCTCTTACAGAATGAAAGATAGCCATTGTTCCTGGTAATGTATTTCCATTATTAAGAAAGAACGCATATTGTTCTGGTCTTGTAAAGTTACCTTTAATAATTGCTACTTGCTTTGGATCATCAATTAGATGTTGTGCAAGTATTGATACCGAAGTTGATTTATAACCATCTTCAATATCAGAATAAATAAATTCTCTAACAGCTTTACCATTTTTTTGAACAAATCCTGCTGCTTGATCAAATATAATAGGAGCTGTTCTACTTATACCATATGCTGTTTGTCGTAATACTGACACATTGCCAGGAGTAATAGTATTATCATTTGCTCTTGGAATATAATATTCACCACCATCTGTAAAAATTTGTAAGTCTTTACCAGATAACATATGTCTTACTTCATTAACTTCTGCACCTGCAATATCTAAATCAATAGATTCATCAGCTTCACCTGTTCCTACATCAAAGTTAAAATACTCAGATATTCTAGAAGCTAATACACCTGCTGGTCTAGATTTAAGACCACCTAACCAAAGTCTGTTATTATGAAAAGTAACAGCTTGTGGATGTCCTCGTCTTGTAGATATAGTTTGTTCAGCCCAGTTAAAATGAGGGCCAGTAGAACCTGTATCTTCAATAACTGTAACAGTAACTTGCGTTGCAGAAGTAAAGCCAGTTATTTTAACTTGTTTAGCATTAATTTCTAAATAATCACCTACTTGATTACTTGTAAAGGCATCTGCACTTGCAGTAACAATTCTACCTGTTCCTGTAGCGTGAGAAGATAAAGTAACACTAATTCCACTATCAACATATTTATAAAAAGGTTGCAAACTTCTATTTGCACCACTAACACTAATAGTATCGTCTTCATCAAAAGCAAAAGATGATACTGTAAATGAACTTGCAGATTCTCTAAATAATCTTCTTGTTCCATTATCTCTATGTGTAATAAAAATAGTATCACCAAACTGAGCATAATTTAATTCAAACAATTGAGCTGTAGTCCAGTTACAATTTGTTGTATAGTTAGATACTATTGCAGTACCACTTATATTGTAAACATCCATTCTTTGATTAGATAAAACTATAATAGCTATTTCATCATCAGAAAATACAAAAGGAATTAATCTAGATTCAGCAGGTAAAGTTGCAAGATAAGAAGTGCCTGGTCTTCTCATTAAACCACCTTCTGCTAATAATGCAAAGTTTCTACATTGTTTAGCTCCATTTGCATAAGCAGGTGTATCTATTCTAGTAGCTAATAATGGGTTAAGCTCTCCAGAAGAAAAATTGGTTAATACAGTTTTTAATGTTCTTGCCATTATACATCAGTTCTCGTAGAGTTTCTTAGATTAATAAATCTAGAAGTATCTAGTTTTCTAGTAGTTACTTCTGCTGTATCTATATTTTTAGATATTAAAAATTGTCTATCAGACATTTGTTTAAATTGATTTATCATACCAGCATCTCTAGCAACTGAACCTGCAAATAAAGAGGCAAGTTCATATTCTAAAGCTAATCTAAAATGAGCTGGAAAATAATCTTCTTCTACTCTGTAAATATAATCTAATACTAAATTATGATTTGCACCATAAGTATTTACATAAATCATATTCTTATATCTTGTATAAGGAATAATATAATCGTTAACTGTTAATGTATTAATTTGTAATACTCCAGGATCAGCAGGTAACTGATAAGCATATTCATATCTTCCTACTGGAGCTGTAGATAATAATGATAATTCTTTTTGATTAGTTGCAAACTTCCATCTATGTCTTGTTAAAGAAGATTGTACAATATCTTCATAAACATTTGAAGCAACTAAAGCTTCTGTAGATCCATCTGTAAAAGAAGATATAGGTTGTGCACCTATCATTACTAAAGCTCTTGCACATATATCTACTTTTGATGTCGCCATATTTTATAAAATTAAATTAATTGAGGGCGAAATTAATCGCCCCCAAAATATCTTTAAACGATTATGATCCGTTTACGACAGTTACTGTAGCAGCACCTGTTGCAGAAGACACTACAAGAATGTCAACTGTTTGAGTACCACCATTTGAACCAACGCAAAGAATAATATCATTTTCTTTTAAGTTCTCAGTTGCTGAGTTGAAGTAACCAGAAGCAGCTATTGTAGCAATAGCATCTCCATCTGTATAAAAGAATACAGAGTTACCACCAGCTTCAGCAATCTTTTTGATTGGGTTTGCAGTTTCGTAAGCCATATATTCTCCTTATTCAGCACATTTCTGAACTCTAATACCATCAGTATCAATTAATGTACCACCTATGCTTAGCATAGAAGTAATTAAATGAGAAACTTTTTCTGGTATGTAGTTCACTTCGGTTTTAACATCAGAACCAACTCCTAAGCCTAATGATGATTTGTGGAAAGCCACAGTATGTCTATCAGTAGAACCAGAAGTTTCTAGTCCACTGTGTACAAACCATAAGAATCCTAACCATCTTTTAGCAGTCATTCCTCCAGCATATGGAAGCTCACCTTCGCCTACATATTCAACTCTAGAGAATTGATCTAGGTTAATTAGATCAGACCATTGTTTTGGTCCTACTACCCAGAATCTTTGTTGGTCATCTGGTACATCATTGGTATTGAAAAGTTCCATCATAGCTTGAGCTTTTCCTAAGTTCATACCAGTACCTGTTCCTGATGAGTTGTTTGCAAGTTGAGTTGCACCATCCATAATACCTGTAAGTACGCTATCAGTTTTTCTACCTAAAGCATACGCAGCAGATTGTGCTACTACTTGTCTTTCGTCAATGTTAACCTTTAACTCGTCTAGCTTGTCAACGTAATCAGCTGCATAGTAATCAGTTAAAGTTGCTGACACATTGCTGTGTGAAAGATCCATTGCAACTACTTCAGCATGTCTTGCTTTAGTGTTTGCAGATCCTTTTGCAACTTTCTGAAACTTAACAGATGATCCATTAACGCCATTCACAGTTCTTACTAAGTTCTTTAATTTAGAACCCATTCTTTGGTAAGCCATATGAACTTCTGCTTCAAACTGAGTAATAAAGGCATTTGTTATTGATGTTGCCATTTTATTGTCCTTTGTTTGTTGTTAAGTTACGTTTGTTATCCGATTATCTTACAAATGCAGTGGTTTGTTATCCAATTAAGGGCAAACATTAAACATTTTTAAGGTCTTGATATAAAAATAGATTTGTTTAATTATTTAAACAACGCACAATTACATCCATATTTTAGGAATAGTAATTACTTCTCCAAACTCTATATTACCTTTTTTATCGTAAGAATATGTACCAAACAATGTAATATATTTTTTGGTTTCTTTGTATATCCACATTTGACTAGATACAGCTTTAGCAGGTTCATGATCATCCATATCGGCTTTACTTACCCAACCTGTATCACTAATTGCATCTAGCCAATGCAAATCTTTTTTAAGTTTTTTATACTTAAATTTACTTTTTTGTTTCGTATGCTTTTTCATACAGTTCTGTTACACGTTTAATATAAGCATCATCTCTTTTGTTAGAGTCATAATATCTAGGATCATTCATCATAGATTTAAGATCTACTAGATCTGGAGTAACAGATACTTGTGTAGGTGTAGTAGGCATAGGACTGTCTTTAGTCATTTTCATTATTTCTTCTATTGCTTTTACACCTTCAGCTGTTGATGCTACACTAGAAAAAGTATTATAAGCTTCTGGTGATAAATTCTTTTTTGACCAAAGCTCAGCAGCTTCAACTCTTTCTTTAGAGTTGTCACCTAACTTTTCCATTTCAGCATTAACATCTGGTAAAGTTGCCATTGCATTATCAATAAATACTTTAACACCTTCATCAAATTGTTCTTGAGATAAACCATTTTGTTTGGCTGTATCTTTCCACCATTGTACTATTTCCATATCTTCTGATACAGATACATCTACATTTTCTGGAAGTTCTGGAACATTAAGATTATATTCTTCTGGTACTTTACCCAATCTTTCTTGTTCTAAATCTTGTCTAACTTGTTTAGACAGATCTTCTGTTCTTGAGCCTAATTTTTTCTCAAGAGCATTATAACTAGAAGCTAAGTTTTCTAAATTAACTTCTTTTCTATCAGCATCCCAAAATTTATCTTGTACAAATTCTGGTTTATCACTAACAGTTTGCTCTTGCGTTTCTGTGGTGATTGGTGCTGTTGCATTATCATCTACCATCTTGTTCTCCTTTTTTTATTCTTGTTTGTATTACAGCTGTTAGAAATCTCATTCCTTCTAAATGAAATAATCCATTCCTATCTATATTAGGACCAGCAACTGCTTCAGTTGTAATTGATTTAATATATTCAAGAATTTTTTTTCCATCATCATTCTTAAATACACCTGCAAATAATTTATTAAGATTACGTTCTTCGTCTTCTGTTCTTACGTAACCATCAATAGATTTTGCAGGAATTGGTCTTTTTTCTTTAAGTCCATCCCAACTCATTATTGTGGTATTTCTCCTTCTTTCGGTGCAGTTTGTAACTGACTAATCTGTTGTACTATTTGCTTTTGTTCTTCTTCATCACGAATTAGTTTTTCAGGCAAATTCATTTTTTGTGCTAGATACTTAGCAGTTTCATTTTGATTAACAATAACATTAATCATTTGTGGGCCAAAAGTACCTGCAATAATTTCATTAAATCTATTTATATCAGAAACATCTTGCATATGTTGTGCTTTAGCTAATGGAGATCTAGCAGCAATCTTTACTTCTCTACCATTAACTTTAGGTAGTTCTATTCTACCTTGTTTAGATAATAATCTAATTATTCTTTTTAATAATGGATGTATAAACTCAGATTGTAATCTT
>Ga0181380_1000752_pt1 | contig 14405 bp, 21 predicted proteins | sample 3SPOviralmetaG_FD_130116 | JGI IMG/M metagenome (GOLD analysis project Ga0181380, IMG submission 130116) | Marine viral communities from the oligotrophic San Pedro Time Series (SPOT) site, San Pedro Channel, CA, USA - 3 SPOT_SRF_2009-08-19 | ecosystem: Environmental > Aquatic > Marine > Strait... | reverse complement strand
TACAACTTTGCTTCATACGGTGAACAATCCGACAACAAGCATGGTATTTTGGAATTACAAATACCTCTATGGTACAAAAACGAATTAATATGAAAACTTCTATTGTTGATGCAAATAATTTAAAAAAAGAAATAGACGAGAAACTTGGGATTAATATAGATAAGAATACAAGGCAAATGGAATATGTATCTTATAGACACGCATTTGCTTATTATCTGTATGAAACAACTACTTTGTCAGATTCAGTTATTGGTGAAATAATTGGAAGAGACAGAACTGCTATTAATTACTTAAGAGACAAGCATGATGACCTTTTAATACAACAAGGTAACAAAGGAGATGCTTATAGATTAGCTTGGCAAAACGTTTGTAAAATAGCTAATAACGAGCCTATTGAATCGAAAACAATAGAAACTCCAAGTCAACTGCCTAGTATAAACGGCACCCTAAGAAAAAGAGTGGCACTGCTAGAACTTAAAATTAAACACTTTAAGGAAAGCAATGAAAAACTGAGAGAACACATAAAAATAATTGAAAAAGAAAACAACGATCTTAATTTCAAAATTGATAATGATTCAAATATTAAACTAGATAATAGTCCTATAATAAAACCTATCAATCACAATTTTAAACCAGAACCACCTAAACCTTGGAGGGGTGATGTCTACGAAGTTTCAGGAATTAAATATTTTTAAAAAAAAGTAATATGAGTAAATTTTATATCGGGTCTATAGACTTATCGAAAATTAATAAATCGGACATTGTAACTACCGATAAAGACGGAGTTGTATTTAAAAACGGGGCTAAGTACTTAAATCTAGCGATTTGGGTAAACGACGAGCCAGACAAGTACGGTAACAGTCTCAGCATTAAAGCTGGCGGAGGTAAGGACAAAAAAGGTTATTACATTGGTAACGCGAAGGAATGGAAGCAAGCGAATCAAGCAGTAGCGGTAGTACAGAGTAATGACGATGAAGATGACTTGCCTTGGTAAGTAATTGACTTAAAAAAAGAACATGGCAACAGGTAAGAACACTTTTATATTCTACTGCGACTGGGATAAGTTAATTAACGCAATGCCGTCTGAAAAAGCTGGTGAATTACTTAAACTTATGTTAGCCTACGTTAACGACCGTCAACCAGAAGAGCCAACAGATCCTTTTATAATTATGGCATGGGCGCACATCAGGCCCATGCTAAAAAAGGACTTGAAAACTTGGGAGGTTAAGAAGCAGAAATTCAGCGACATGGGTAAGAAAAGCGCAGCCAAACGCAACGCAGGTCAACGTAAGTCAACGCAGGTTGAACCTACGTTAACTGTTAATGATAATGTTAATGTAAATGTTAATGATAATGTAAATGTTAATGTATCTTCTAAAGAAGATTTGCGCAAAAATTTGCTTGAAAGTACTTTCGAAATTTGGTGGAATTTGTACGATAAAAAAATTGATCGTGACAAGTGCAGCAAAAAATTTCTAAAATTGACCCAAGACGAAATGAAGCAATGTATTGAGCATACAGAAGTCTACGTTCAAGCAACTCCAGAAAAGCAGTACCGACGAAATCCTCAAACCTATTTAAACAACAAAAATTTTAAAGATGAAATCATTACCAAAAAAGACAAGCGATCAGTTGTCGATCAAGCACAACAGTTTAGAAATCTCGTTGACCAACTTTAATCCGCTGCAATTGCATTTGAGCGGAGAAAAAAAAGATTCAATAAGAAAACTGAGCATCGAAAACGATTACTTGTTTAAGAAAAAAGTCATGAAAGCTCTTTCGGTGGTAACAATTTACTATCCAGAGTTTGCAAGTCAAGCGGCAAATCAAGCAGTTGTAGAAGAATTTATGATTGCATTGGCACAGCGATACCCAGACTACCTGGCAGATGAACTAGAGTATGTTTTTAGGAAAAAAATCATTAGCCATAAAGTCTACGGGCAACTTAGGCTGGTTGATCTGTTTGCTATCTTGGATGAATACCAAGAAGAAAGGTCCAGAATTAGAGAAGAGAATCATCAAAACCAAAAAGTTAAGCACAACAACGACGAAAGCAAAATTGACTACAAAGCGTTTATCGAGCGCAAAGCCAGAGAGGCCAAAGAAAAATTAGAGCGTGAACTGCGAGACAAGGAGGTTAGAAAAAAATACAAAGACGAACAACAGAAAATATAATTATATTTGGAGGCGTGATTACCCTTGAAGATGTTAGGACGCTGGAAAAGTATATGAGGGTATGCTGCGCGGATATTTGTAACAACAAGCAGTTAATTGACGATGCAATACAAAACACATACCTTTACCTCCTTGAACGTCAGCAGTCAGATGGTTTGGAGTTTTTGGAATGGAATGGAAAAGCAAACAAACACTATTTGCGTAGGGTTGCAACCTCTCAACTGCTCATGGCTCTCAGAACCGATCAAAGAAGGGAAAGAAGAAATAGAGAATACGTACAACTACACGGTGAATTTGAACACATTGAGTCCAAGGTTGACCACAACGTCAAGGCCAATCAAATACTTGATGCCCTTGAAACGCTCCCGCCATACGATAGAGAGCTTCTTAAACTCGTTTACTTTCGTAAGGTTACTCAGAAAAGTTTATCAAACGCTTTGGAAATACCTTACACAACAATAAAGCAAGATGTCAAAAGAGCAAGAGAAACAATTAGAAAAAAAGTCGACAGCGACAAAAAGAAGAGGTAGACCCAAAAAAGGTTTGGGCGACGTAGTTGAGGGTGTTTTGAATAGTGATCCCGTAAAGCCAGTTACTAATTTGGTAAAATCTTTGATTTGGTCTGAGGGCCAGGATTGCGGATGCGAAGAGAGAAAGGAAAAATTGAACAATTTATTTCGTAAAAAGAAAAAAGTTCGATGTTTGACAGAAGAGCAATACAGTTATCTAAACGCTGTCCTTCCAATGATCAAAGGTTCTTTGGAATTACCAACCATGAATGAGTTAACCAGAATACACGCCTCGGTATTTAATTATCATTTCCAAGGTGCTTGTTCGACTTGCTCTAGCAGAAATAGAACAATCATTGAAGAATTAAAAACTTTAATGGAAGCATATCCAAAATAAATGAAGGGCGTAGTATTGAATATAAAAATTTTGATTGCAATTGCAATAGTGTCAGGGGTTGTTATGTCAAGCATGTCGGTATATGAATCTTGGAGTCAGCACCATTTGACTTCTCTTGATTTGCTTTACTACACTTGCCTCGGTTCAATATACGCTCTTTTACTTTTTGCCTCCTTTGCACACAAGGATGCGAACATTAAACTTTCGGATAGATTCAATGGCGTTTATCTTAGAAACCTATTAAGGCCAGCAGCATACCTGTTTTTTTTAACTTTTATATTTGGTATAAACAACAGTAAGAACTGGATCAAAATCCTGCATTACATATTTACATTTTCAGCTATTGTAGTTTCTTACGTATCAATGTGGATGTGGGCTTATATTCTTAAATGGGATCAAAAGTCTGTGAAAATGTTTCTTTTGATTGGAACTGTAATTGGTGCTATGGGTATTGGCTTCGGTTTTTTTACTAACTTCATATCGTTGTCATGGGGAGAAACCATTGTATCAATACCTTTGGCCGTGTGGTTGGTTAAAACGGTTGATTGAATAAACAAATTAATTTCAATGGCAGATGGTAGAAAAAATAACGGAGGCGCAAGACCAGGAGCTGGAAGACCTAAAAAGTCAGACGAGCAAGAACTATTGGAAAAGTTGCGTCCAATGGATGAACTGTTTGTTACAAAACTTACAGCAGCTCTAAAAGAAGGTGAGTCATACGCAATGAAGATGTTTGCTGAGTATAGATGGGGTAAACCAGCTCAAACTATAAACAGCAATGTCACAGTCGAAGAGGTAAGTTTGCCTGAATGGTACGATGAAGAGTAACCCGAATTTTCGTTACTTAAAAAAAAATGTACCAAAAAATCGAATAACATTACTTCAAGGCGGTACAAGATCTGGCAAAACCTATGCAGTGATCCATTGGATAATTTGGATGTGCCACAAGTACAAAAACCTAGAGATAGATATTTGCAGAGATTCTTTTACGGCCTTAAAGGCTACGGTTTGGCACGACTTTAAAAAGGTTCTCCACGAGCTAAAGTTGTATGATGTTAAGAGCCACAACAGGACAGATCATATCTACAATTTGAACGGCAACATTATTAATTACTATGGTGCCGACAATCCTGAAAAAATACACGGTCGATCTAGGCAAATACTGTGGGTCAATGAGGCTCACCAGTTTAAAGAAGAAACAGTAGACCAATTATTTCCAAGAACAACGAGAAGAATTATATGCGACTACAATCCAGCACTACCAGAAGACCATTGGCTGGATCGATATATAACAGATTTTCCTCCATTAATAACAACCTATAGGGATAACCCACACCTCACTAAAGATCAGGTCCTAGACATAGAGAGCAGAAAGCAAAATAATTACTGGTGGAGCATTTACGGAACAGGTGTAAGAACAAAGCCAGTCGGTGCAATATTTCAGAACTGGACCATGGGTGAATTTGATGAAAGCCTTCCTTTTATTTTTGGTCAGGATTACGGATTTAGTAACGATCCAACTACTTTAGTAAAAGTAGCCGTAGACGAATCGGCCAGAAAAATATATTGCCAAGAGTTGTTGTATGAAAAGGGATTGGGTACGCATCAAATAGCGGAGATAAACAAACGTCATGCAGGAGACAACTTGATTATTGGTGATTCGGCAGAGCCTAGATTAATTAGTGAGTTGCAAGCACTTTATGTCAATATTGAGCCAGCGGTAAAAGGTCAAGGTTCGGTTACTGGTGGTATTGGTAGGATGCTCGATTATCAAATTATTATAACTGCAGATTCAGAAAACATCAGAAAAGAATTTAACAATTATGTTTGGGCTGACAAAAAAACAAGTGTGCCTGTAGATAAATGGAACCATGCAATTGACGCAATACGTTATAGCTTTATGAGATTGACTGGCGGCATAGGTACTTATGCTTGGTCAGCACAAAAATGATTTGTATATTTGGTCAAAACAAAAACACATGATACTATCTGACAAACAATTTGACGAAGACGGAGATTTGACCTACGTTTATACTTGCGAGGTAAAATTTAAAGTAAGTTATTCATCAAAAGAAAAAGCAAAGTTTGATAAGTTTTGCGATGACAATTTTTACAACGTACACACTGAACTGGAAGAAGAGTATGACGATGGAACTGGAATGGAATCAGTAGTTGCGGTGACTGGTGAAATTTTGGTAAGCGTAGGTCAATATGACGACAAGCATGAAATGTTGAAAATGGCAACAGACGATATTTGTTATGACTTTAGAAAGGTTAGCAACTATGTCGAAGTAGTAGAAGATTAATGAAAGTAAAAAAAGAAATTAATGTGCCTACCTCCAGCGAAGATATACCGCTGGAGGTTTATCAAAAAATAATAACATCAGACGAAAAGTTTAAGACAGATCCTTATTATGTTTTGGCTTTGCTTTGTGGTGTTGATCCTAGTCTCTTTAAATCAATTCGAGCGCAGGACCTAGACAACCTCATGTCTAAGGCAGAAAAAGCAATGAGATTCGAGGGTAACAAGTTTATTCCTTTTTGGAATTGTGAAGGTGTTAAATACGGCTTTCATCCAAATTTAGAGGATATGACTTTTGCCGAGATAACAAACTTGGAAAAGTACATGAATGAACCTGAGAATTATCACAAGGCTATGTCGGTTTGTTTTCGTCCAGTCGTGTACGAGTCCAAAAAGTTAGGCGGTTTATATGAAATAGAATCATATCAAGGCAGTTCGGAGTATAGCGAAGTAATGAAGAAAATACCGCTGTCTTATTTTTTTGGTGTTCGCACTTTTTTTTTGACTATTGGAAACGAATTAAACAAGATTACTATCCAATATTCGCGGAAAAATTCAGAAAAGAAGTAGATACTAAGCAAAGGTTAAAGGCTCATGAGATGTCTCAGACCTATGGTTGGTATAACCATATTATGTTGTTAGCGCAAAGTGACGTGCTAAAGATTAATGACGTAGTGGAGATGAATCACAAACAAGCATTTATGGCTTTGTGTTATCTTATTGACGTGAACAATTAGACGGCATTATATTAATGATGGCACAAGACTACACCGCTTATTATGAGCTTATTCAAAAGATCCAAAGTGACTTTCAATCTGACTACGCGACGAACTTAGTCAGTTTTGGTGATTTTGATCAGTACGACAGAGACAGGGGAACAATAACACCATGCGCTCATATTATACCCAATCCAGTTACAATCAACGCTGAAACCGTTGGCTTTACTTTCCAGATATTTGTATACGACTTATTGAGTAACCAGAAACTAACCCGTGAGGAACAAATAAACGTACCAAACGGGAGAGATAATACTATGGATGCCTTAGACACAACCATGGGTATTTTGATGCGCGTATTGAGCAAATACAATGGCCGATCAATTCAAGTTGGTGAAACATTTGCAACTATTGCTGCTGCTCCAAATTTCGATCCAGTATTAGAGGAAGGGAATAGCGGTGTTTGCGGTTGGATAGGTACAATAACATTCAACATGAATACCAATGCCGCTAAGTGTTAACGATGTATTAGAGCAATTTGGCGATAATGTTGTTTCTAACGCGCAACGCGAATTAGGCGCAACAAAAACCAGAAATAGTTACAAAGCCAAGTGGAAGAATGGCAAGTTACAATCTTACAAGGTTGTTAAAAGAAAGCGCAAAAGTGACAATACTGGCGCATTAAGGGAGTCCTTAAGCTACAAAGTATTAAGGAAAGGTGATTTATTTATTCTGGAAATAAGCGCACTAGATTATGCTATTTATGTAGATCAAGGCAGAAAGCCAGGAAAGGGAATACCAGTAACAATTTTAAAAAGGTGGATTAAATCAAAGCCAGTAAGGCTGCAAAAAGATGGTGGAGGATTCGTAAAGCAAACAGACAAAGCAATTAATTCGCTATCTTTTCTAATTAACCGTAAAATTAAAACGTTTGGTATTGAGCCGACCAATTTTATGTCAAATAGCGTAGATAAATTTCAACCTAAATTAGCAGAAGAATTGACACCAGCATACGCAGCATTTATTGCGGATAAAATTAGAGATAAATTTAATTAGATATGGCATTTACAATATCACAACTACCAACAAACAATTACCTTCTGGCTAGATCGCCTTTGATTGTTGTTGCTGGAGATGCGACAGTAACCGACTCAACGTATAGGGTAGTGGTAAAAGTATACGCTTGGGAAGGAGATCAATCTAGCGTTCCTGCCGATCCGATAGTAACATTAGACAAAGGCCAAGACGATGAGGGTAGGGCCAAGTTTAACATCGGCCCAATACTAGAAGATTTATTTACTCCAAATGATCCTGCTAATTATTTAATAACTAATGTATCTACAGGAATGATCTACAATTTGGTCATGGAAATAGGATACACAAACAGCAGCGCATTTGTGCTAGAGTCAACGACAACGGTAAGAAAAGTGGTTGAGGGTTACGGCATATTCCCGCAAACCATAAACCAAAGCACAGACACGCCAGATATATTAGTTTCTCGAAAATTTATGACCGCAAGGCCCACAACCATGTACGCAATAAAAGGACAGCCAATGTGGTTTTATGCCTTTTATCAAGGGTCTGCAATAGCAGATAGTGAGGGCTTTTACTGGGCTGGTGGTGGTGCTTCGACTAATGTTCAGTTTACAACATTAGTTCCTACAGATCCTCCAGTAGAGTCCGAAGAGTTCATGCTTAGACAGCAAAGCACCAGTACATTTTTAGAGGCAAACGGACACGATACAAATCATCCAATTAACATATCATTGGGTTCTGTAAGGTACGACACTAGAACAATAAACTTCTTAGATGAACTTTGCGGCATTGGTAGTGACACCATATGTTTCGTTAATAGGTTTGGTGTATGGGATTGGTTACATGTCTACGCGGTACAGAGAAAAGGTGTTAATGTGGACCGCATTACATACAATAAAAGAATTAGTAGGTACGGTAAGGGGTCTGACGCGGTAACATACGACACCTTTAACGCATCCAAGGCCGTATTAAGGTCGAAAGCAACAAGAACCTACGAAGTCAATACTGGCTGGATAACAGAGGCGCACAATGAGTTAATACAAGACATGTTTTTATCAAAAGATTGGTTTAGTTTAAATTTAGACGTTGCCTTATATTTAACCGATCAAGAGGTGCAATTTAAGAAGGATTCTGACGTAGACTTGATTAATTACACGTTCAGATTCGAAGTTGCATCTAACTTAATACAAGATATTCAATGATCGACATTGGACAAGACATAGATTTATATAAGGATGAAGCGGTAACGATTACGCGAAGAGTCAAAGAGCTAAGGCAAATTACATTAAGCGAGTCAGAATTTAGCCAGTCATTTTCAGTACCTGCTAACGCTAAAAACAATAATGTTTTTGGTTATTACGGAAATCTTGATGTAGATGATAGTGTAAATCCGCACAAAGGCTTTCCAGCCCGTTGGTCATTTGATCTGGCTGTTCGTTTTGTTGGTGTTCTTGAATTGCAAGGTGTGGTGTACAAAAATGGTAAGCCGCAATCTTACAACTTGGTTTTTTATGGTAGGGTCAAAAATCTTGCAACTATCTTTGGTGAAGATACATTGCCTGAAATAGATTGGGGTGACTACGATCATATTCTTACTTATGACAATGTAAAGGATAGTTGGGATGGTAATTTATTAAGCGGGAATATAGTTTATCCTTTAGTAGATTTTGAAAGCAACTATTACTTTGGTCCTCCAGAGTTAGATACATCTAATTTGGATGTAAAAAACATTCGGAACGAAAATAACGGTATTTTACTGTCAGACCTAAAGCCAGCAATTAAGTTAAGGGCTATGCTAAAAAGCATATTTAGTAATTATGACTTGACTTTATCTGGAACTATTGACGATACTAGGTTTGATAATTTGTTTGTTCTACCAAGCAAAGAAGCAGGTATAATTAAGGGTGTTGATGATACTAATGAAAATGCGGTGTCTGTTTCAATTACTCCATCTCAGGGTGTTTTGGCAGGTGCTAGTGTGCCAATAGAATACGACGTTGAGCAGCAGGATCTAGGCAATAATTTTAATACGACAACTTTTACATTTACAGCACCAGAGACTGCGGCGTATTCTATTAGTGCTAACTATAATTTTATTGCGCCTCCGTCGACAGTTGTTACGGTAACAGTAGAACTAACAACAACAGAGGGAACATTCCCGTTACAGCAACAAACGTACACAAGTACTTCCTTTGGCAGTATATCCGATTCAATATTGGTTCCACAAGCGCAACTACCATCGGGCGCAACCATTAGAATATTAATTGCCCCAGTAGGTAATAACATCACAGTTCTTTCTTCAAGCCTGTTTATTACATCTTACTTCTTTGGATTGTTTAACAAAACAATTGATTTGGCCATAACTATGCCGCAAGATAGTGTCGTTGATTTTGTCAATCAATTTTTAAAGTCTCTAAGGTGGGTAGTAATACCAGGTGATCAAGAAGGTGAGTGGAGAGTGTTAAGCGAATCAGAATACAAAGCACTTGGCACGACTCGCGATTGGTCTAACTACATTGACATATCTAACACCACTTACAAAAAACCAAATGTTTACAAGAACATCGACATTAAATTCAAGGACTCAGAGGCTGCGCAACAGGTTCAGTTTAAAAACAATCAAAACAGAAACTTTGGAAGTGTTAAAATAAAACCAGATGTCGATTTTGGACAGGAACAATTTACAGTAGAGTCACCTTTTACACTTTGGAATCCTAGTGTATTTAATGTTTTAAATGAGTTTAACCAAATAACAGGAACTAGCGGTATTACCCTTTATAAAATGATTGATATTGAGGGCAGCGCAGTACACGATAAATATTTGCTTTTCTATAATCAAGGTGAGGTCGGTACATCCTCGGTTGATTATTACATTCAAACAGACATATTTTTAGGTCAGCCGTCATATGAGATAGAAAGTAATTATCCTATTTGCACTTTTTATGATTATGATTTTGCCACTGGTTCACCTGTTAATACAGATTTGTCGGCATCCTACGCAATCGAGTATCCATTATTTGGTGATCCTCCGCTGGAAACATTGTATAAAGCATATTGGGAAGAGCAGTTGTATCAACTTTACGCGGGTAATTCGCGAATAGCGATTGCAGAATTTTATTTACCTAGAGATCAATTTTTAACGTTTGAGATGAATGACAGAATATTTGCGGAGGGTAGATACTGGACTATAGACCAAATATCATACAACACACAAAAAGAGGTAGCCAAGGCAACTTTAAGAAGTGACAAGCCAATAGTTGACAGGCCAAATATTGATGGCGTAACATACGGTGGTGAGGTGTCAACCGATAAGCCGCTTTCTTCTTTTGAAAAATCGTTGTACAATTTAAGAGAAGTTAATGGCTCTTTTTATCTTGGTGCAAGACAACCATCTTTATTGAGCAACAAAATTACCTACACTAACGCAGACCAAAAGAACATAAACCAATATGTTCAGGACATTATAAAAACCGCAAATGAATGTATTTTAACATGGGGGGAGGATTAGGAACGGACATAGTAAAGCTCATAAAGATAGCCTCGCAAATACCAGTAAAGAAAAGGTTTAGTAGTGCTGGCATTAATTATATACGGGGCAGACATGCTAACCCAAAGACATTAAAAAAGGCATGGCAAATATCTAAAATGGCATTATGGTCCAAAAAGTCATTGTTGAACTAGAGGTTGATGAGTCTGGCGCGGTAAAGTCCGTAAAAAATTTAAACAAGGAAATTGAGCAAGTTTCCGATACCGCTAAAAAATCAACAAAAGAAGCAAAGGGTTTATCCAAGGCTTTCAATGGTGTAGGTAAGGCAATTAAAGGAGTTGGCACAGCTCTAAAAGCAGCGGGTATTGGTATTATCATAGGATTGGTTAGTAAGTTGACCGAAGTATTGTTGGAAAATCAGCAAGTAGCCGACACTATTTCCAAGGTGTTCAACACAATTTCAATAGTGTTTAACCAATTAGTTCAGCCAGTCATAAAATTTAGTAAAGGTCTAACAACGGCAACCGAAAAATTTGACGCACTCGGCAAAGTTATTAAAGCTGTACTAGATATTGCTTTAGTGCCATTTAGAAATGCAATACTACAAATTGAGGGGGCAATAATCGCGGCACAATTAATTTGGGAAAAATCATTCCTTGGTGGTGGTGATGAAGATAGAATCCAAGAGCTTACAAACCAGCTTAATGAGGTTGGTGAAAAAATAGTAGACAATTTTAAAAGCATAGGCGAAAATGCTGGTGTAATTGTTGACAATTTTAGTGAGGCGGTCACAGAGGCTGGGGATTTATTTACGGGTTTTAAAGATGCCGTTGTAGATGGCTTCAACAATATTGATCTGGCTGCGGCTGCTTCTGGTGCTGCCGCTATTGATGCGGCCAAAAAGAGGCAAGAGTTCTTAGAGATTGAACAGCAAGCCTTAAGAGAGCGAGCCGACAGGGATGCTGAAGTGCAAAGGCAAATTAGAGACGATGTAACAAAAACGCTGGAGGTTCGAATAGCGGCCAACCAAAAGCTAGGTGAAATTTTAGAAAAGCAAAACGATCAAGAACAAAAAAATATTCAACAAAGAATTGCAAACATTGAGTTGCAAAACAATCTTCTTGGGGAAACACAAGAAAGAAACGTAGAAATATTTAGGCTTCAGACAGAATTGGAAGAGGTTCAGGCAAGGGTTACAGGTTTTCAGTCAGAGCAGTTAACCAATCAAAATTCACTGCTAAGAGAACGTTTGGAGATAGAAAGAAGTATTGCCGAAACATCCCTAGAGGCCGAAGAGATAACCAAGAGAACGGCCATTGAGCTAGAAGAAAACGAGGCTTTAAGAATTGAAAAAACGATACAATTAGAACAGCAATTATTTGATACTAGGATTCGTTTTTTAGATGAAAGGCTACAAAAAGAGCGCGAAGGAACAGCGGAGTATGTTAATATACTAAACGAACAGGCAATTGCCACCGCCACTTTTGAAAGCAATAGAAAAAAATTAGAAGAGCAAGCGGGTAAGGTTAGGATAAACACGGAAAGACAAGTACAAACAGCTAAAGTAAGTATTATTGCCAGCGCATTAAATACAGCAGCTCAATTAGCAGAGCAAGGAACTGGATTAGCAAAAGGTTTAGCGGTTGCACAAGTTACTTTTGACACTATTAGAGGTATTCAGGCGGCTTTCGCGTCTAACGCTGCTAATGCAGGAGCTACAGTCGTAACTGGTGGTGCGTTTCCTTTTATACAAGCCGCTGCCGCTGCCGCATTTGGTGCTGCAAATATCGCCAAAATATTAAGCACAGATACAAGTATTAAATCTATAGGTAGTGGCAGCACTACTGCCGCATCAATTTCTGGAGGATCTAATTCTAGTGGTGGTGCTGGTCCTTCAGTTCCATCTATAGGCCAAGCAATAGGAATTGTCGCACCGCAAGGAAATCAAAATATTGGTCAAGAAATACTACAGGGTTTAAACGGTCAGCCAATTAGAGCATTTTCAGTTGGTCAAGATGTCAGCAACCAACTACAATTGGACAGGGAAATTCAAGCAAACGGAAGTTTTGGAGGATAAAAAACCCTCACACGTTTGCAAGGGCTTTTATTTAACCTACTACATGAAAATACTACCTTGCAGCAAATATATGTAAATGAATTATCCGTACCAAATAAAATGGGTTGAAAAAGCGAATAGAAACGCATTGCCCCCAGAAGTTAAGATTCTTTTTTACCTCACACTTAAAGAACATCCTGTCAGCATTAACTTAATAGAAGAAACTCGAAAAAAATATCCAGACTACTTTGAGAGAGTCGATAAACCAACTATTTATATGCCATGAGTGAAGAAAAAAAACCCTTAAGAATGGTTGAATTAATCCTAGACGAAGAAAACATCGTCGAAGGTGTTCAAGCCATGGGCGTAGTAACAAAGCCAGCAATAATGACAAACTTTGTGGCTTTTAAGGATGAGAGCGGACACGAATTCGTCGTTCCAAAAAAAACACAATTTGCTGAATTAAACGCGGACAAAAAAATATTACTTGGACCTGCGATGATACCTAATTTGCCAATAATTAGGGTAGATGACGAGGGAAATGAGTATTACAATTACTATACGTCCTCAACGGTAGAAAAAGCTATGCAGTTATTTATGAAAAACGGTAGGCAAAACAGCGCAACACTAGAACATGAGGTCGGTGTGTCTGGTATGACTATAGTTGAATCGTGGATCGTAGAAGATGAAGAAAAGGACAAATCTAGGCTGTACGGTTTTGACGTACCAAAAGGAACTTGGATGATTAGTATGAAGGTTTATGACGAAGAGATCTGGCAAAGTTTTATCAAGACTGGTGTGTTGCAAGGGTTTTCTATAGAGGGTTTCTTTAGTGATAGCGAGATGATAAAACAAAAGGAACAAGTTAAGAGAGCAATTCAAAATCTAGCAAAATTACGTGCGACGAAGAGCAGCAACAGATAAAAATCAAGCCTCAATAGTTGAGAGTTTGAGACGAATAGGCGCAACAGTTGTTTCGCTTCACGCGGTAGGTAACGGTTGCCCAGATTTAGTTGTGGGTTATCGCGGCAAGAATTTTCTCATGGAAGTAAAAAACGGTAGTAAATTACGAGAAAAGCAAATAACGTTTTTAGAATCATGGAAAGGTCAAACTTGCGTAGTAAATAATATTGAAGAAGCTTTAAACATAATCAATGAAGCGACGAAGAAAAATAGTTAAAGGAACTGGAAAAAGGGGTTGTTTGTGCGAAGATGAAAACAAGTACCATCCAGATTGTTGTAAAAAAAACAATAGATGGGGTCAAGGACCTGGTAAGATATATAAAGAAGATTAGTGGGGCAATTTAAGCGCATACACGATTTAGATCAAGTTACCTTATTATCTGACAATGATTTTTTAGTAGCCGACGTTTTTACAACTGGGGGTGGCCTCCTATTGCTAGAAACTGGCGACAATTTATTGCTGGAAAATGGTGACAATCTAAGTTTAGAAGGTAGTTCTGGGTCTGGCTTTCAAACTAGAAAAATTAGTTATGGAGATATTTCTAGTTCTGAACCATATAGTGAACTTACCTATACTAGCGGTGACTTGACGCTTATTGAGGTTTACGAGAGCAGCAGCAAGACTACTCTATTAAAGACTAAAGATTACACGTATACTTCTGGGCTATTAACACAAATAGTTGAAACTAATGTATCGACATCGGCCACAAAGACAACAAACTTGACATACGATGTAAGTGGCGTTTTAATTAACATTGAAAAAGT
>Ga0181380_1000748_pt1 | contig 14502 bp, 22 predicted proteins | sample 3SPOviralmetaG_FD_130116 | JGI IMG/M metagenome (GOLD analysis project Ga0181380, IMG submission 130116) | Marine viral communities from the oligotrophic San Pedro Time Series (SPOT) site, San Pedro Channel, CA, USA - 3 SPOT_SRF_2009-08-19 | ecosystem: Environmental > Aquatic > Marine > Strait... | reverse complement strand
TTTTATTTGTTGACATTTCGAGAATACTTATAATACTATCAACTTGATGCATTAAAGTTTTTTTCGTCATACTGTTAATTACTCTTTCGGTATTTTCTGTGCCTCGTGTTAGATGTAAATCTTCTATTTCTTTATACAGTAAATCTTTTAACATGGTAGTAGAAGTAGATGCTCGCTGACCTTGCCTTGCCTGACCAGCTTTAAAATTATCAACATTCTCGTGTGAAAATGTTTTTATGAAGATATCATTAATAGACTGCAAAGTAATTTCTTCAGCAGTGACCTTAGGTTGCAGGGACGTACTAGGCACCTCAGTTGTTATATCTTCAACGCTCTTCATTATCTTTTCCAAAATATACTGGTGATGTTACTAGGAATGTCTTTACTGATGGTTGACAGCTCACCTGGTTATTGCATTTATCACAAACATATACCGTCTTAATATCAAATCGTATATCAACAGACTGTATATGACCGCAAGGACACTCGACGCTTGTGTAATTTCGATTCTGCTCCCTTAACTGATCAGCTCTTACTGCTTCAAGTGACTGCATCAATCGATTACTGTAAATCTGGTTTAATATTGAAAACCCTGTAACCTGCAAAATAGTAGTTAAAGAGAATGCGTACCAAAAATTACTCTTAAATATCAGCCCTACTAATGTACTTATACTAGCAGTCAATATTATTGAATATAAAATCTTTACAAAACTACTTCTCATCACCCTTTATTATAGACAATGTTTCATCAAAGTCAACTAATAAATGAGCTACTTGCTTGAGATTATTCTCTAATTTTACAATCAATTTTTTACTAGATTTTAGCGTTGGATTTTGATTAGCTATATCAAGAAGTCTTTGTGCATTTGAAATATTAATAAAAGCATCTGAAATAGCTTCATCTATATTGTTTATAGGGTATAATTTATTGCTAGCTTGAGGCTTTAAATCTTCATTCTTATGCTGCAATAAGCTATCTAATCTCATACCTCCCGCGTCAACAGCTGATGTACCTATACCAGCGACTTGTCTTTGAACGTCTGGAATTTCACTATCTTCAAAAATTGCTCGTCTCATGTATATATTTATACTATTTTACATAAATATAAATATGAGTACGTATTTAAAGAGATTTAATAAAATTTTAGAACAAGATGAAGAGCTTTCAGATGCTCAGGCTCTTGATGCTGAACTACAAGATGTAACCGCTGATGAACTCGGAGCTGATGCACCTGCCGATGTTACATCATCAATTAACGATCAGCAAAGAAAAATGTATGATGAATTAAATAGTTGGATTCAGAAGATGGATGAGTTCTCTAACTACCTTAACGGTACATCTGATAGTATCCAAACATCTCTTAACTCTGCAGAGCCTGATACAATTTTCGATAGCATCTCAAATGCTGAAACTAAGAAGATTGCTAGAGTAGCAATGGAACTCTCGTCACTCAGTGAAATTCTTAAAGGTTATTTAGCAGGCGCTAACGATCCTAAATACAAATTTAATTAAATAATAATATGAATAAAGATCAAAACTTAATTTTTGAAGCTTATACTAAAACTAAAATTCTAGCTGAAAATGAATATGCACCGGAAGAAGCACCAGCAGATGACCAAGCATTAGATATTGCACCTGAGGAGGATGATAATGTTGCAGATGACTACCCTGACCATGAAGAAATTCTTTCAAATATTAGAGAAATTGTAGATGAAAATATAGGTTACGATGAAGGACGTGAACATAGTAGAGAAACGTTAAACGATATAATTGATGATTTAGTTCAATACCGTAACGGGTTACCATCAACTGATGATTATATGAAAGGTGGTAAATATAATTAACTATTCTTAATTTCTGTTAATAATAACTTAGCTTTAAGACCTGAATAAGTATTTTTTAATATAAATTCAGGTTTTATTTTGTCTTTATTACTAGCTACACATATATCGTTAAAATCTTTAAACTTTTTACCTAATTCTTTAGGCCATATAAAAACCTTCTCTCCGCTATCTGCTAGAGATATACTCTTCAACAATGCAGCTTTATCACAGCGTTGATTATCTAGCACGTAAATCTTCTCATATAAATTAAGCTTATTAATTTGCTGCTTTTGTAATACAGTATACATCTTATCGCTTCTCTCTGTAATACCGCAAGTAGCTAAACCATTTTCTACAAAATAGCTATCAATCGGACCCTCAAAGATGAAAACGTAATCTAAGTCGGAATTAATATTTTGCATACCGTATAAGCTTCTTTCTGCACCTACTTTACTAAGATATTTCGGTCGATCGTATAAATCCTTTTTCATTAACCCTCGAGATTGGTAGAATATAATATCTCCATTATCATCATAGAAAGGTAAGATTAGTCTATTTTTATGTACAGGGTCTTTTAATGAAATATAAAACGTTTTAGGTTTATTAATACCTTTATCTAGTTTACGCGTTTTAATTAAGTTTAAAGCTGCTATAACTGCTGCATTATCTTTATAGTATTCTACTTGACAAGGATCAGATAAGTTAATACAATCTTCTGGTAAACTCTTATCTACTACCTTCTTTTCCTCTTTAACCTCTTCGCGAGGTATTTGTACCTCTACATCAAATTCCTTTATCTCATTAATAATAAAATGTAAAGGCTTATGTGTAACATCTAAAAGAAAACTTAAAGTCTTCTTACTATACCCACAATTATGACAGTACGCTAGATCCTTTTTAGGTATATAGTAGAATCGCTTCTTCTTACCCCAGGAGTCACCTTCTTTACATATAGGGCAACAACCATTATACGTATGATTATATTTATTATATGATATCTTATAGATATTCTCGTATAGTACTTGTATGGTATACTGTACCGGTACATTTATCATATACTAATTATAGTATATTAATAGCAGCCATCAACTACTATTAACCTCTACTTTGAGTTGTAACACTCTTACCTACTACACCATTATAATCAGCAATTACTTCGCCTGTTTGTATATCTTTAATTGATACTAAACCTTTTTTGATAATATGACCAGTTACAGGATCAGAAAAAACTGCTTGCTCGTAAGTTTTACCATCCTTATCATAAGAGTTGAAAGTAGGACGTGATGTCTCACCGGTATATGGTGATCTAATTTGAGTTGGGTTAACAAAGTCGTTAGGATTCATATAATTATTTAAGATAGTAGTTCTAATAATCTATTAGTCTGGAAAAAAGTCGTATACCATGTAGATTCACTTTTAATAATATTATTAAATTTAAGTTCTTCAACTTTCTGTCTAAAAAATGTCCAGTCAGTCTTAAATGAGCAGTTACTAAGCTGAGATTTTACATATTCAGATTCCTCTCCGCTATCTATAAGAGATACAAGCTGTAAATTTCTTTCAAACAACTTACGCTCATCATCATTAAAATCTACATCACCGTTGAAGTACTTTTCAATTTTCTTCTTACCGAATCCTTTAATACCTGGTATATTATCACTCTTATCACCTGTTATTGCCTTTACTTCAACAAACTGCTCCTTACTATATTTCAGCTTTTCTTCAAAATTATGTAAATTGAGTTCGAGCTTACGAATTGCATCGTATACAACTGTCTTTTCATCAATTAATTGGCATAAATCCCTATCTACCGTTATGATTGTATGTCGATCGTGATCGATTTCCTTATTAATAATAGCAATAACGTCATCTGCTTCATATTCTCTCGGAAAAATAGAAGGTATACCCATCGACTGCAGTAATTCCTTAATTAAATTATTTTTAGTATGAACTTCTCTACCTTTTTCTTTATCTCTTGTACCCTTATAATCCGGTAAAATTTCTAATCGTTTGTTAGGCTTATAATCAAGCTTCTCATCCCAAACACAGTATACCTTATCAGGTCTATACATTTCAATATAGCTTTTCACGCTATTCAAAAACATATAAACATGTAAATACTCTGTCTTATATGGTAGGTTTTTAGCTACATAGTAAACTCTATGTACGAGATTATTTCCATCAATCGTTAGTATGTTCATTTTTCTTATATTGAGCTAATATGACTTTTATGACATGTTTAGGTAGTTTCTCGACAAACTTTACAAGATCTGTCTTAATACCAGCATCGAAATCTTCCTGTTTAATTTTTAATGCCTTCATGTCTGGTAATGCAAGAAAATTATATCGTTGTTCCTTTTTATCTTGCATAATATACACTATCATCTGACCGGCGTAATCCCCATGGTGAATAGCATATACATCTCCTTGTTTAAGCTTCATAATCATATTCTCTAACTAGTTGTTCTAATTGACTGTCAAAATCAGTGTAAAGAGGTTCAAAAAACAGTTCTTCATGAATCTTACTGCTATCTATACTATACCGGAGATCATGTCCTAACCGATCCTCGACGAATACTGCGCTTTTATCTAAATCCTTACCCATAATAGTACAGATTTTATCAACCAACTCAATATTAGTTAATTCAACGCCAGAACCGATATTATATACTTCGTTTTTACCTTTTGTTGCAACTGCCCAAACAGCTAAATTATGATCATACACGTGTATCCACTCGCGGATATTTAAACCTTCACCGTAAATGGGAACTTTCTTATCTTTACTAAGTGATTTTATGATGGTTGGTATGAATTTTTCACTATGCTGATTAGGACCGTAATTATTGCAGCATCGAGTAATACTAATATTGCAATTAAATGTATTAATATACGCGTTACATAAGAGATCGCTTGATGCCTTACTAGCAGCATATGGAGAACGAGGGTCAATCGGAGTCGACTCAGTAAATGAGGGGTCATTAAACCCTAAATGTCCGTAAACCTCATCAGTTGAAATATGCACCATCTTACCGTATTTTGCTGCACGGAAGCATTCAAGTAAATTCTGTGTACCTACTACATTTGATTGTATAAAAATTGAAGGATCTTTAATACTATTATCTACATGAGACTCTGCTGCAAAGTGGAATATAAAATCAAATTTATACTCCACTTCAAATAATCTATCAAGTTTATCTTTATCTACTAAATTAAATTCATATTCTTTATCACATAAACCAGCTACATATTCTTTATTAGAAGCATACCCATTTTTATCTAGACATACAATACGATGCTGCGGGAAATTATCTCTAATGAATCGGATAAAATTACCTCCTATGAATCCGTAACCACCGGTTACTAAAATATTTTTTCCATCACTACTTAACTTCATATCCAATTTTATTATTTGTTCTTGTTTGTATAGCTTTTACAAAATTACCAGCATCGAGTAAATCGTCGATTGTGCCGCAATCAAACCACGCAGCTCCTTTATCTAATTTATAAAAGCTAATATTTTTCTCTGCTATATACTGCTTAATTACATCGACGATTTCGTATTCACCGCGATTGCTTTTCTCACAACTCTTTGCTTTTTTAATGACTGTATCATCGAAGAAATATAACCCCGGTATAGCGTACTTACTTGGTGGTACAGCCGGTTTTTCAACAACATCAATTAACACATCGTTATCATCAAATGCAGCAACACCATATGCTCTCGGATTATTAACTTCATACCCAAATATAATATTTTCATTAGGTAAAATATTTGCAAGATCTTCATTTAATGTGTCGCTATAAAAAATATTATCACCTAAAGCTAATACAACTGAATGACCTTCAATATATTCTTCCGCTAAAATAAATGCTTGCGCTAACCCATTAGGATCTTCCTGCATTACAATATTATACTTTACCGGTAATTGTAACTTGTTAATTAAATGCTTAAAATTATAATACTGATCAGGTTTGATAATAAAGATAATTTCATCTACACCAGCGTCCAAAACTGTTTGTATCGGGTATAGTAGTAGCGGTTTATCATAAACCGGTAAAACTTGTTTTGAGATACTATATGTTAATGGGTACAATCTCGTTCCATTACCGCCAGCTAAAATTATACCTTTTCTTGCCATGATTCTGATTTTTGTAAAATCGCGCAATTAAGTCTAATATAATATTCTTCATCTCCGAAATTAAAATTAAAATCTTTCTTAGCTTTACTATTATCTAAAACACAATTACTTCTGTTTGCTTGAATATCTAAATCTTCATATGGTATAAACTTCCAATTATCATTCTGCAACCCGTATTCAGTCATAATATCTGTAACTTCTTTTGTTGATAAAGTATTACTATGTACAGCGTTGTAAATACCTGGCTTAAAATTCTCTACTACTACTTCAATAAACTGACATAATTTAACCACATCAGTTTTACTATTTTTAAAGTCAATAATATTATCGTATTTGTTTAATTTTGAAAGAAGATTCTTATGGTCCATCTTACTTGTAACTGGCATTCTAATACGAATAATATTAGTAAAGTCTTTATCTAAAAACATCTCGCTTAAATGCTTTGTCTTACTATAAAAACTAGAATCGGGATTATATATACCAAAATTAGGTTCGTCGTCTTCTACATAATCTTTATCATACCCAGTGTATATACAACCAGAACTTACGTTGATAAATTTAGCATTTGCAGCTTTACATTCTTCTTCAATTACTAGCGGCACTGTAATGTTATATAAAGTACATGAAGCTTTATTAACTTCACATGCATCTACGTTAGGGTAACCTGTATATCCACATGTATTAACTACAACATCAATTTTATGCCTTTTAATAAATTCTCTAAGACGATATGGTACGTGATACTGATCATCCGTCTGGTTAAGAAGAGAAGTAAGATGGTTATATGAAAGGTAACTATTAAGATATTTACCAATAAACCCTGATCCGAGTATAGATATATTCATATATCTATTATATAATATATATGCAGAAAATCAACCTGCATCTTTCATAGAAGATACAAAATATTGCTGCATATAATGAGATAAAGCGTCCGCTTCTAGATCTGTTTTCGCGTAGAATATAGGGGCAACTGCATTATCGTCAAAATCATACCCCATTATAATAAAGCTTTTCATAAATTCAGCACATGTTGCTATCATTGCATCAATATCTGTATCTGCACTTTCTTTACTAAGTTGCTCCTTGACGATTAGGCGTATTGCATCTTGAATTACTTTATCTACCTTTACATCTACCGGTAGTGTAGAGAGAGGCGGTACAGTGCTTGAATTTTTATCATTACACTCGTTCGATTCTAGGGATTCGTCATCCATGTGATTATTTAAGTTTACTAAATGGATTTTTTGATGGGTCGTTATTAACTCCTTTAGATATAAGCTCATTAACGATAACCTCGATACTATCCGTCTTAACAAAGAAGCCTCGGTTAAAATTGTTACCACCATCATCTAACTCAAATAATACCTCATTTAGATTATCTTTATTATGATGGCATGTCATATAAACAGATGCATCACCGGGATTAATCATGATCGTCCATCGACGTGGATCAACAGTACTATAGGCGTTGAACATCTTAAATACAACAAAGCCATTATCCTTTAATCTCTTAATAGTATAACCAGCTGTTTTAAGCTTATTACTGATTCTCTTCTCTTTGAGTCTACCGTCTTTGTTTAACATATTAATTAATTAATGCAGATACAACGTAAATCAATGATGTGCTGCCCTTTTTCAGTGCACATGTAATGATTCCCATATCTTGGTTAACTCTAAAATTAACTTCACGACTTCCACCAAAACTTAATAATCTAAATGATTCAAAGTTAACTGCGAGAGGTTTTGATAAAGCATTACCTTCATAGGTTTCACTTAACACACATACGAAGTTATCTGTATTATGACGATTTTTATCACCTAACTCCCCAGAGATACCTTTGCCTTCCTGGAAGATGTAAAGCTTAGATGTTTCAGTAGTAAATGAACTACCCTTATATAGCATCCCGAGATCTTTTTCGGTAACTTTAAAGTTAGTATCAAACTCCAGGTTATTAATCTTATTAACATTAATATTAGGTAGTTTAATAATACCATCGTCAAGAACATGATATCTAAACTTATACCCGTTCTTACTATAGGAAATATTATTATCGTTTATTGTTATAGATATCTCATTTTCTGGTACAACATCTAATACTCTAATTAGCTTTTTAATATCAGGTATATTTAGAGTAACAGATTCTACTGACCCAATATCAACTTCGCATTCTAAATCAGCTCTACATACAACAGTCGAATCGGCTGCTGCAATTGTACATGAGACGTTATTGCTTGTAACTTTAAGAACGCACATATCATTTAGATTTGATATAGGTCCGAGAAAGTTAGTAATGAAGTCTTTCTTATTTTTTAGTTTTAAATATGCCATATATTACCTCAATTATACTAGGTTTCCTCTTTCGGTTCAACTGATTTTTTTTTTGATCGCTTCTTGATCTGTAAAGAAGTGATCTTGCTATTTTTATCACTCTCTGCAAGATCATCCACTTTACGGTGCAATTTATCTAACCTAGTTAATATTTTTTCGATCAATGTAAATAATTCTTCTTTCTCGTTTACATCAAAACTGAAGGTTAGTTGATTATCATCTTGCTGGGGATGTACTTCATTTACTGTTGAGCTGCCGGGGCCAGTCTGCACCGGCGGAGGGGATACAACCGGTGCAGTTCCGATTGGCTGCTGCACCGGTTGAGCTTGAACAGGTGGCGTACTTACCGAGGTATTTGCTGCATTAGACTTTACAACATGTTCTAGATGCTGTTTGATACCGTCGCTACGATTAGCGAGCGACGTTGAATTACCGACGACATTACTATCTAACTTCTTAACTTCACTGTAGGTATTACCCATGAAGTTAATAAGCACCGCTTTTTCTTCTTCTGGAGTAAGCTGTCTCTCGAAGCTACTTGGCGGGACCTGTTCTTGATCTTCCATATGTATTAGATATCTAGACCGTCAAGCAAATCTTGAATGTCGCTATCATCGGTTGAAGCTGTGGTTGTTGCAGCAGCTACTGGAACTGGTGCGGCAGTAGCTGGTGTAGATGTAGGTACTGCAACAGGAGCAGGAGCTGCCTCGCTACGTTGCGAGTCGGCATCTTCGCAGAGAATATGCTCATTAACCATCTCTTTGAGTTCATCATAACTCTTAATAGGAAAGATTGAGTTGAGCTCCACACCGCTTTTATAGATTTTTTCGTGATCACTTTCTGCAAGACCTTTAATCTCAGTAGGGAAGGTAAACTTTGATGAAACATACGTCGGAAAATCACCTTGCTTCTCAACAATAATTTTAAAGTTAACACCATCAGGTCCGAGATCGAAGATACGAGGACCAAGATCACCGGCATCCTCACCGTCAATAGCGCTAGCGATAACTTTATGCAACTGTTTACCGTAACGCAGAACCATAGTTTTACCGTTATTATCCGGGTTAACAGGATCATTTACAACATAAACATTTGCAAGCCATTTTTCGGAACGCATAATCTTACTTGCAATCGCCTTTTCTTCATCGTTACCCCTGTAAAATTTATAACGGGTTTCTGCAATTGGGTCACGGTCACCGAACGTCTGAGGCGAGATTGCTGCTACATATTGACCGGTTGAAAAGCTATTCCAGCCATGTTGAAAATAATGAAAGAACGTCTTCGACGGGTCTGCAGCGAACGGTAGAAGTCGAACTGTATACGTATTACCTGGTTCAGTGCGCAGGATGTTGGCATTATTTGATGATTTTCCTTCGTCAGCTGCTAATGCACCGCGAATGGATTCGAACATTGATTTTGTTATATTACTCATGATTTAATTATATTTTATTTTTTTGTTTTTTGTTTTTTTTGTTTTTCAAGATATGTTTTAAACATATCGATATTTTTTTTTGTTTGGTTCGCCGTGTATAGTTTTGTTCTCAAATATTTTATTCGAGCTAATGACGGTGAGAATGTTTGTTTGATATTATAATCTAACAACGTTATTATACTATCAAATTGTGAATAGGCAAATAAAATATACACATTTATTTGCCTGTTTTTTAAATGATTTAAAAATGCATTATATAGTGTACCGGTCTCCTTATGAGTTATATAATGATTAATGTTTATATTTTGCTGTTTGCAGTAATTACTAATAAAAATAATACTATCTTTTATCTTCTGTAAACAAACTCTACTCCCGGGATTATCGACTAAAAAGTTATCGTTGTATTTTGTATATACACTAATTGCTTTATAAGAGCAGAAAAAACTTAAATCGAAATGATCATCCCCATATACAAAAAAAGGAGCTTCGAAGAAGCTTTTAATATTGACCTGTTTATGCTTTTTAAAAAATTTACCGAGTTTTACTACAGCTGCATATTCAGGCTTCTGCTCAAAATCTTTAAAGTTTTGACGTATACGGAAGGGCTTATTAACAACAGACCTCGATACCGCTAAATATGTATTATAAATATTTTTCTCAAATTCATCCACACACCTATAATAGAGGCGTTTTTAACTTATTCAAGTACTTTGTTATATATTTACTTTTTGTAATTGACGGCTCCATATCGATAAATTTTCGAATTGCTGCAAATTCACTATCTTCATGGATATGCTCCATATAAAGTTCGCGAATTTTCTTATTTTCCAATATCTTCAAAAACACTGTTGGGTAATTCATCTTCTTACCGTTTAATAGAGATACTAGAGTGCAAAATGAAAGAAAAGCATGAGCAAATTCTGCTTCCTCGATTTGTTGAGTTGGTGTTTCGACTAACATGGTTGTAAAAGTTTGGTTATATTAATAATTGTATCATTTAATATACATCCCGCTACATCAGATGTACCGCCACCGGAAGAGAGCTGCTTAGCTAGCTTACCTAGATCGATCCCACAGCTCTTATTCTTTCTCATAAGAACTACGTTTTTTTCAATATTAATTAAAAATATAATATCACCTCCATGGTCCTCTAGTGCTTTATTAGCAATAGAATGCGGGTTTACTGAAAAAAAGGCTCCTAAAATATTATAACTCGTACCACCAAGTACAACGCTACCTTTATATAAATCTGAATCTTTAAAGTAAGCTAGGGTTGATGTATAATCGGTTATAAATTTCTTAATAATTTGTACTGTGTCGTGCTTGGACATTACAAATTATTTAGTTCCTTTTTTTAATTACTCAACATATCAAGTGCATTAGCTGCTCCTCCTAAATCACCGTCATCATCATTTAACGTTTCATCTTCGCTGATAGTAAGAGTATTAAAATCAATTCGCATTTGATTACTACCGAAATTCGGTCCAAAACGATTTTTCATCATATGTAAATTGATTATACTGAGCTCTTTATCTTCATCACTCTGTGTAATGCCCACGATTACATCAGATGTCGCCGCCAGACCAATACTTTCCCCAATACTATCTAGTTTCGGCGCTTCTACATCATACCCTGTACGGTTAAGCTGGGTAGCACTAATGATAGGGCATTCAAACTTATATGTAAGGGCTCTGATTTCTTCAGCGGCAGTCTTAATACGCTCATAAAGATTTGAATTCATCGAACCTCGGATGAGATTAATATAGTCTAGAACAATAGCGTCGATATGTATACCTTGCATTTGAACAGTCTTGATATAACTCGCAACTTGTTGTGCGCTAATAGTATTCGGTGGAAACTCTTTAATTAAGATTTTACCGTTTGATGGCGTTTCACCAATCTCATTAATAGTATGCTTAAGAGTAACAGCTTCGTCTTTTAAGTTCGCTATTGGTATTCTAGTTATATCAGACGCAACGCGGCATCCGTACATTATCTCACTCATTTCTAGAGAGATAATAACCACGTTTTTACCTTGCCGGCACATATTAGCAGCAATATTACCTAGGAAGATACTTTTACCGACGTTTGTTTGACCAGCAAAAACATAAAACGCTCTACCATTTGCTCGAAATCCACCGTCAAGCTTTTCATCTAACCATGGCCATAGAGATGGTATTACTGGTTGATCTGTTGTAATATCATCAACTAAAGTATCGATATCTTTAAACAGATCTAACCCGATATCATCTTTAAGATTAATACGACAGCTCTTTTCAAATCTTTCTAGAATATAACTCGTATCAACTTTACCTGATGTAATATCCTCTGCTACATCCATCATAGTATGGTAGATTGCACGTTCTTTAAGATATCTCTCGGTATTTTCGAGAAGTTCTTCCTTATTAAGTTTTTTGTCAATCTCGTTAAAGGTACTAGCAACAACTCTAAAAGCATCCTTCACTTCATCATTGACGAGGTATGTTTTAAGTTCAGTTACTGTAGGCGGAGTACCACGCTTATTATAAAAGTCTTTAATGATTGTGAAAATAGTCTTAATGCTTTTATTAGCTATAAGAGCAGGGTCAATATGACCTATAATATCTGCCAGGTATTTTTCATCTGTTAGACTTTTATAAACAATAACTTTCTCGAAATAATCTAAATCTATTTTTTCCATTTATTAATAAAGTAATGTTGACCGTCATAAAACTCTTTATCGGGATTCGTTAACCCTGGACTAGAATGTATAACGGGTATATCAACTACGCCTATTTTAACATTGTTCCTATTACATTCAAGTGAAAAATCTAAATCGTAATAGTGCCATTTACAAGGGTACGTCTCATCGAATTTTACTTCTCCAGGTAACTGCTTTATATTAATACCAATGAATATCCCGTCAATAATTAAACATCTGCTAGGGATAGGCCCGAAAGAAGTATACATATACGACTCTTCATTCCCGTGAGCTACACAACCTCTCTGATCCTTTCTCTCTGACATAAGATGCCATAAAGCAGGGTTGCCAATTTTACAGGAAGTAGCTCCAGCTAACCCAAATACTGTATATCGGTTCGCGCTATCCTGTAGACGAGATCGCAAGTCTCTTGTATTAATAAAAACATCATCATGTATAAAGACAGCAATATCAATATCATTCTGCTTAGCATCTTCTAAGAAATTATTATAGCATTTTTGCAAACTCCTAGTATTATTCTCTTCGTAATGTACATCAAACGGCATTATTGGACCATAATCTGCTAAAACGCGATTTAAAGATTTATAGAGAGGTGTAGTTTCTTTTTTACTTTTCGTAGCTGTATAAATTTTAATATTATTCATATTCTTTACGATCGTCCAATTCCGGTTTATTATCTCTATTCCAGATCATACCCATTATATTCCATAATGCAGCTCCGAGATGATCTTCACTTTCATCCCCGGTGAAATCTTGCATAAGATGTCTCATAGTACTATCATATAAAACAGAATGTTTCATACCCTTTTTCCAATTATTTTCATTATACGTCTCAGCACCTTGAAGATATCTCATCATTACACTATTCAAAGCCTTATGAGGTACTAAACTCATTCTTAGCTTACCTTCACCGCAATCACGTTGAGCCCCAGTTTCAAACTGACGTGGCTCACCGGTTGTTTTTAATTCCTTCATACGTTATTATCGTATCTGCTATCGAAAAAATCAACCCATAATGATAATGATATACCTTTTAGCACGCTAAATACTTGATCCAAGTTACTGCAATTATTATACTCTTTCGCTGACATTATAACTTCACCTTCATCAACACCGGGTGTAACTCGATGAATAACTGATCCTATAATCGGGTAACTGCCTTCAAAAGCACGTACCTGTGGATCTTTACCTTTAAGTTCTGGATATACTGTAATTAACCCAGGGTGGCCATTATAAATTTCATACTCATCGCATATCTCTTTCGGTACAATATTAAGCCAACCATGTAATGTAATAAAACATGTTGATGGATCGCCAAAGCAATCTCTCAGATACTGTATATTTTTAACGTTCTTCTTTATAATTCGATGACCTATCTCGTCAGTGTTAAGTCTACTATCAATTTTAGTATCATCTTTTTGATCAAACAATATTGTAGTCGGGGTAAATCCTTGATCTATTAGATTTGCTATCTCAGAACCGGTTTGTGAAAATAATGCTATATGTCTCATAATGTTAAAAATGGTGAATTATACTTAAAACTGTCTTGCTCTACTAGGCCCTCAGATGTATAGCTATAAAGTATACCTTCTTCTACTTCTTTATAACCTTCACCTTTTACAGATGATACGTTAGCGTCGTTATAGAAAAGCGTACTACCCTGCCTAGCTATATAAACATTCATCGTTCTAATATTAACAATCCAAAGAGCAAAAGTACCTTTAAGTTTTTCAATTGTATATAAAATATTCTGTATTTCCGTATCTGTATCCTCGCACGGACCGTGATTATATTCAAATTCATCTAATAATGCAGGTATAATACTACTATCTACAGGGTTATCGTGCATCGGTACATATTCATCGATAAGCTCTTCATAATTTGTTAAAACACCGTTATGAGCTACAACCCAATCACCATACCAGAATGGGTGAGAGGTTTCTTCTTTCCATTCCCGTGCACTGCTTGTAGGAGCTTGATTATGCCCCAGGTATATAAAGTCGCTAGAATTATCGCTAGGTAGCTTTACTTCATCCCAGTCAATACCACCCTGCTTCTTTACAATCTTATATGA